>Ga0163179_10000048_pt1 | contig 92848 bp, 74 predicted proteins | sample AtlANTMetagenome_FD_109643 | JGI IMG/M metagenome (GOLD analysis project Ga0163179, IMG submission 109643) | Marine eukaryotic phytoplankton communities from the Atlantic Ocean - Atlantic ANT 2 Metagenome | ecosystem: Environmental > Aquatic > Marine > Oceanic | place: North Atlantic Ocean...
AGAAAGTCCCCGAGTCCCTCGACCCGGTCGAGATGGATACGGGTCCGGCCGACGAGGTAGAGATGGCGGATTTTCCGGACCACGGCCTTTTCCCCGTAGGCGGCAGCGAGGACATTTCGCATTCCGGCGGGATCGGAAGTGGGGGCAAGGGAGTAGTGGGAGGTCTTGGGTCCCTTCTGGTCCGGGCGCTGGTAGAAAATGAGTTCACCCCGCTCCGGGTCGAGGATGCGGAGCTTGAGCCGGCCGGAGGGGCAGGGGAAGAAGACATCTTCCTGCTCGATGACGACCGGTTCGGAGCGGGACAATTCCCGGGCCCGCCGGGCGGTGTCCTCGTAGTCGGACAGGTGGGCCTTGATTTCGACGTTGCGGGCCATGGGGAGAAGGCTGGTTTATCCGCGATCGAGGTGTCCGGAGTGACTCCTTCTTCGAGTAGGAGGCTGGGATGGATTGTCACAGGCAGGCCCCGATCGGCTACCGCTTCAGTTTCCGGTCGTGGTAGGGGTCGCCAGCGGGGGGACGAATGGGCATGAGGAGCCCGCCGGACTCACCGAGTTCCTTGAAGAGCTGGGTGCGGAGGGAGTCAGCTTTTTCGCGGAAGGCAGGGACCCTGATCAGGTTGTGGCGTTCGTGGGGATCGGTCTCGAGGTCGTAGAGGCCATTGATGTCCCAGTGGCCGTGGGTGTAGACGTATTTCCAGCGGTTGGTACGAATGGCAAGGGTGGTGGGCTGGGCGGGAAAGTTCCATTCCCAGTGGTATTCGTAGAGGATGTGGTCGCGCCATGGGGTGGGAGGCTTGAGGCCCTTGAGGAGGGAGAGAAAGGAGCGCCCGTCGAACTTCGGGGCATTGGCAGGAGCCTTGGTTCCGGCAGCCTCGAGGAGGGTGGGAGCAATATCAATGTTCTGGACCATTTCCTCGATCACGGTGCCTGGCTTGATGCCCGGCCCCCGGGCGAGGAGAGGGACGCGGATGCTTTCCTCGAAGGCATCGCGCTTGTCGTAGAAGCCGTGTTCGCCGAGGGCGAACCCGTTGTCTCCCATGTAAACCACGAGGGTGTCCTTGGTGAGTTCGCTCTGGTCGAGGTGGGTGAGGAGGCGCCCGATGTTTTCATCGAGGCCGTGGATGGTTTCGCAGAAGTTGTAGTAGAGTTCGTCGAAGTCAGGGACCGGGTCGTGGTCGAGGGGGCCGGTCTGCATGTGGTCGATTCCGTGGATGCCGAAACGGCGTTCCCGCACCCAGCGGGGTTGGGTAGCGTAGTTCTCCTCGGTATTGGCCATGGTGGCGGGATAGGGGATTTTCCTGCCTTCGTAACGAGTAGCATGGCGGGGAGCGGGGGTGAACGGGTAGTGGACGGCCTTATAGCCGAGGTAGAGGAGGAAGGGTTTGTCGGCGGGTCGCTGCTTGAGCCACTTGATGGCCTGGTCGGTCAGGATATCCGCATTGTAGCCCTTGAAGGCCTGGCGCCTGCCGTTGATGTTAAGCTCCGGATCGAAGTAGGTGCCCTGGCCCTTGAAGCTGACCCAGTGGTGGAAGCCGGGACGGGGTTCGTCGTTGTCGTGGCCCATGTGCCACTTGCCGACGTAGGCGGTGCGATAGCCGGCTTTCTGAAGGTGCTGGGGGAAGAAGACGGTTCCCTTCGGGACGGGGCGCTGGTTGTCGACGACCCGGTGGTGATGCATGTACTGGCCGGTCAGGACAGAGGCCCGGCTGGGGGAGCAGAGGGAAGTGCTGACGAAGGCATTGGCGAGGTGAGCCCCTTCCTTGGCGAGCCGGTCGAGGGCGGGGGTTTCCAGCCACTCGGGGGCATCCGGGTGAAAGCCCATGAGGTCGTAGCGATGGTCGTCGCTGAGAATGAAGATAATGTTGGGCGGATTGGCGGAGGCACAGGCCGGGAAGAGAGAGGCGGCGAAGAGCCAGGGGAGGAGGGAGCGCATGGTGGCAAGATGGTGATTTGTCTTCCGGGGGCAAGCGAGGAGCTCTGGTTGCGGGTGTGGTTGGATTCAGTCCTGGGTGACTTTGCTTCCCCACCAGGTCGGATTGGGCCGGAAGGCTGGATCGAGGAAGTTGGCGTGTTGTTTTTCAAGTCGGGGAAGACGCTGGGATTTGATGGTGGCATCCTGTTGCTTCCGGCGTACGGAATCGAAGCGGGCATCCTTCTTGGGAATGCGGGCACCCGTCGTGGCGAGCCAGGCATTGAGGGCGGTGTGGAGTTCCCTGACCCGTGGTTCTTCCCTGGCAGCGAGATCAGTCTGCTCTCCGATGTCCCTCGCGAGGTTGTAGAGCTCGTTCCTGCCGTCCTCGTAGTAATGGATGAGTTTCCAGTCCCCGCGGCGGATGATGGCACTTGGTTCCCCGCCCTGGTTGCCATAGTGCGGGTAGTGCCAGAAGAGGTCCCGCGAGGGGATTTCTTCTCCCTTGAGGAGGGGGACAAGGCTTACGCCGTCGACGTGCTGGGAGGGGAGAGGGTCAAGGCCTGCCAGCTCGAGGAGGGTAGGGTAGAAATCCGTCCCGGTCACCGGGGTCTCGCAGGTTGTGCCGGGGCGGGCGACCCCCGGGGCCTTGATGTAGTAGGGTTCGCGGATCCCGCCTTCCCACTGGCGTCCCTTGCCCCCCCGGTAGGGGAGGTTGCAGGTGGCGAAGGCATCACCGGAGGAGACCCCACCGTTGTCCGAGGTAAAGATCACGATGGTCTTGTCGGCAACCCCCGCCTTATCGAGGGCCTCGAGGACGATGCCGACCGCGTCGTCCATGGTTTCCATCATGCCGGCATAGATGGGACAGTCCTGCACCTGGCGCACCGGCAATGTGCGGTCGATGAGAAAGCGGTCGCCCTGGTGGGGAGATTTCCCGGCCTTATCCCGGTATTTCTTCCAGAGATCCGGAGTGGTCTGGATCGGGCCGTGGACCGAGTAAAAGGAGAGAAAGGCAAAGAAAGGGGAGTCAGCCTTGCTCTTGATAAAGGTGGCGGTGTCATCAGCGAGGCGTAGCGGGAGGGACTGGCCCTTCGGCCCATCTGTCATCTTTGGGTTTCGGAAGGGAGAAAAGAATCCTCCGGGAGGGCTGCCGCGGTGGTGTCCCCCGATGTTGCGATCGAAGCCGTGGTCTTCCGGGAACGAGCCCTCGCCGCCAAGATGCCACTTTCCTGCGAAGAAGGTCCGGTAGCCACCCTTCTTGAGCGCCTCGGCAAGGCTGGTATCTTCATGAGGAAGGTGCCGGACGTATTCCGATGGTAGGATCTTGTTGTTGCGTTTCCAGTCGAGTCCGGTGGCAGCCCCGATCCAGTCGGTGATGCCGTGCCGGGCAGGATACTTGCCGGTCATGATGCTGGCCCGGGAGGGAGAACAGACCTGGCAGGTGGCATAGCCGTTGGTGAAGCGGACCCCTTCCCTCGCGATGCGGTCGATATGAGGAGTTTCGTAATAGGCGCTTCCTTCAATGGAGAGATCCTTCACCCCGAGGTCGTCTGCAAGAATGAAGACCATATTGGGACGGGCCGGGGCACTGGAGAGGAGGCCGGTGAGGGCGGACAGCGAGGCGAGCAGGATTCGAATCATCGGGGAAATCGGACTGGGAATGTTGAGAGTGTCCCGGTGAGGAAGCAGGCCATTCCATCGCACGGCAAGCGCCAAGGCCGAATCTGCGGATAATCTTCACACCCCGGGAACACACGAAGGGACGATGCGCCCCCGGGGATTCACCCGGCCTTTACATGCTCTTTAGAGACGGCACACTTTGGGGCGTAGAAATCAGATTCATGAATACCCGGACATTAATCGTCGCAGGAGCCCTCGCTGGAGGTCTCACCCTGCAGGCCGCGGAATGGCGGACCTGGCGTGGAGATACCGAGGGGAGCGGGAGCGCTCCCGACGCCGAGACGGTCTCCAGTTTTTCCGATGAGGACAACCTCATCTGGAAGGTGACCCTCCCCGGTCCCGGCAACTCGACACCCATTATCACGCAGGACCGCATCCTGGTGACCTGCGGGATTGATGGGAATGATGCGGTCGTGGCCTACAGCATGGCGGGCAAGGAGCTGTGGCGCACTTCCTTTGGCCGGGAGAGAGCCGGGAAGGGAGACAACAAGCAGAAGGGAACGGGTGCGAATTCCTCGATTGTGACCGATGGCCGGGGAATTTTCGCCTACTTCAAATCCGGGAGGGTAGCGGCCCTGACGATGGCAGGCAAGAAGGTCTGGGAGGTCAACGTACAGGATAAATACGGCAAGGACACGCTTTGGTGGGATGAAGGAACCTCGCCCGTGATAGCGGGGGGGCTCGTCGTGCTCGCGGTCATGCAGACGGAGGGAGGGTCCTACATGCTGGGACTGGAGAAAAATACGGGGGAAGTCGCCTGGAAAGTGGAGCGAAACTATGATGTCGGGGCGGAGTCCGGAGATTCCTACACGACGCCGCTGGTGATGGAGGTTGATGGGCAGGAGACCCTCGTGACGTGGGGTGCCGACCATCTGACTGGACATGACCCGAAGAACGGCAAGCTGCTCTGGACCTGCGGGGGATTCAATCCGAACAAGACCAAGTTCTGGCGGGTGATTTCCTCACCTGCGGCTACGGACGGGATTGTGGCGGTCTCCTATGCGCGTGGCAAGACCACCGGCGGTGTTCGCGTGGGTGGTAAGGGCGACATCACAAAGGAGGCCTGGCTCTGGAAACGCGATGGAGTCGGCGCGGATGCAGTTTCTCCCATCGCCCACAATGGGAAATTCATCGTGGTGAATGACTCGGAAAAGCCCCGGGGACTGGTTTCCTGCCTCGATGCCGTGACGGGGAAGACGATATGGGAGGAGCAGCTTCCGCGGGCAGCGCAGAAGTTTTACTCATCGCCACTTCTGGCAGGCGACAAGTTCTATCTCGCCCGGGTCGACGGAGTGGTCTACTGCGGCACCGTGACCGAAAAGGGGCTCTCCAACCTCACCGAAAACCGGCTTGAGGATAACATATATGCTTCTCCGATTGCGGTTGGGGAGCGGCTTTTTGTGCGCGGTCGCCGCAATCTCTACTGTCTGGGGGACAAGTAGCGAGGGCCTTCCGGCAGTTTGGATGAATCGACCGGATGCTGGCCGTATCTGGAGCAATCGCCACGACAGAATGACATCATGAAGAACTGGGTGACAGTCGGATGGGCACGAGCTTCTGGAGCAATGCTCTGCAGCGTGCTCATGGTGGCCTGCGCCACTCAAAGGAAGGATGACCCCGGAGCGAGTTCGCGTTCCGCTCCGGGGAGTGACGGACCAGCTGTCGTCTCGCCCGGTGTTGTCGCGCGCGAGCAGGCCAAGCCGGGCGCGGAAGCGCAGGACGGGCAAGCCCTTGGTCGGATCAGCCAGATGGACATCGGTAGCCTTTTCCAGCTGAGAGAGGAGGGGCGTGTTTTTCTCGTCGATGTGCGCCCGGCCTTCTTTCACGCCCTCGACCACATCCCGGGCTCGATCAGCCTTCCCCTGAAGAAATTAGATGCCCAGTTGCCGGGTATGCAGCCGCAACTGGACGCGGCCCTCTCGGAGGGCAAGGTGATTGTGCTCTACTGCACGGACGAAAACTGCCCCGACGGGCGCCGGGCGGCCACCAGATTGGCGAAGCTGGGTTACTCCGCCTCCGTATACAAGGGAGGTTGGAAGGAGTGGAAGGAGTCGGGGCTTTAGTGCCCCTTGTCCTGGTTGCCCTGGCCGGTTCAGACGGCTTTCCCGGGCAAGGCGGTCGGGTTTTCAGGGTGGGATGGAAATGACCGTGAACGGGCCGGAAGGTTAATCAGGCCGGTTTGCGGATGTGGAGCCAGGCATGGACGTGCGGCTTGCCACGGAAGTAGGAAATCATGTTGGGGCCTTCCAGTTGCCACACATCCCAGACCTCGTCCTTGCCGATATTCTCGTCCTTGTAGAAGGCGAGGTGCAGGTTGTCGACACCACCGCCCTTGATGTATTTGAGGGCTTCCTCGGAATCCTGCTTGCGGAACGGGGCAAGGAGGTCGCCGACCACTTTCATGACGTGGTCCTTCTGGTCCCTGCTCAGGTCGCCGACGCGAATGCCGTCGAGCCCGCTTTTCCTTCCTGTGAGCTCGACTGTCTTGTTTCCTTTTTCCCCGCGGCTCCTGCCGAGAAGTGCCTCCTTGCGCTGTTTGCCGTCGAGCATCTGGTAGACCTCATTGGCCCGGACTGCCTGATACCAATACGCATTGTCCTCGTGTTTGGGACCCTCGTTGAAGCTCTTGGCGGCGTGGCCGTAGAAGATGGGACCACCGAAGGCGGCACCTTCCACCGAATCTCCGTCGCACCGGCGGGTACAGTGCCGGCCGGTGAGGACAAACTCGAATTTTCCGGAACCGGGTTTGCCGAAGACGGCGACGGACGATCCGCCCTCGAAACCGTCGATCCCACTGTCCCATTCGACCTGCTCGTAGACCTTCTCGGCATACTCCTCGCTGTGGATCCCCATGAAGATATCCTTGATCATGGCCTGCTGGTCCTTGGTGAAGCTCTCGACCTTGAGTTTCGTAATGTGCCAGTTGTTGTCGACCTTGAGGCGGAGCTTGTGGTCGAAGGGGAAACAGATCGTCCTGCGTTGTTCTTCGGTGAGGGAGTCGTAGAAGGTTTTGACCAGAGTTTCGGAGGTCGCCCCGGACGCCTGCTTCTTAGCCGCGAGGGCTGGGATCAGGCTGGCAGTGCCGATTCCGGCTGCAGTGCCGGCGGTGGTGCGGAGAAAGGAGCGGCGGTTGGAGGCGGAGGAATCTGGATTCATGGTTTTCCCTAGTTCGGATTCCAGAGTTGTAGAGGTATGCAAGCGAGCCCGCAAATCTTTTTGGGGAGTGGCGTGGTCGTTGCCGGGGCTCTCTCCACCCGGAGCTGACCCCGGCGCGAGGGTCGTATGCCGGAGTGAAACCGGGCCAAGGGTTTCGCTGCGGTTACAGAGCGTTCACTCGCCCTGGTTCGCAGGGCCCTGCGCCGCGTGGGCCTGCTGACGCAGGATTTTCCTTTGATAGCGCCCCTGCACGATATCGGTGAGGACCAGGACTCCGATCACGAAGTAAAAGGTGGTCTTGGTCATGGGCGTGATGGGATTGCCGCCGAGATGCAGGTGAGCGAGATGTGCCCCCTCCGTCAGGAGCATCACCCCTACAATGAAGAGAATGAAGAGGCCGAGAACCTCATACATGCGGTTCTTCTGGAGGAAGGTGGCTACCCGGTCTGCAAGCCAGATCATGAGGAGGCCACTGCTCACGATGGCAATGGCCATGAGAAGGAAATTGGCCTGGCCGGTTTCCTCGTCCTTGGCGAGGGCCATGGCGGAGAGAATGGAGTCGAAGGAGAAGATGAGATTCATGAGCACGATCCAGAAGATGGTCTTGCCCACGGAACGCTGCCGGCTCTCTCCATGAGAGAGGTCGTGCTTGGCGAGCATGTGGAAGATTTCCTTGACCGCGGTGTAGAGGATGAAGGCTCCACCGAAGAGAACGATCACGGAGTGGAGGTTGAAGGTTCCGTCCACCACCTTGTGAATGGTGCTGACCGCCTCGGCGCCATGATGAGCGGGAGCGGTGATTTGTGAGCCCCACTTGATGCTGAACCAGGAATCCTGGAAATTTTCCACAAGGCTGACCACCAGAAAGAGGAGGATGATTCGCAGGCCGATGGCGAGGCCGATGCCCATCCGGCGGACGAAGGCCTGTTTCTCGGGAGTCACCCGCTTGGACTCGAGGGAGATATAGAGAAGGTTATCGAAGCCGAGGACGGCCTGCAGGAGAACGAGAAGAAAAAGTGTGATAAGGAAGTCCATTGGATATCAGGAAGTTGAGGCCAGGAGTTCTACGAAGGCAAAGGACGGTTTCAGAGCTCTAACGGGGAACGAGGGTGCCGCCAATCCTCAGATCATGCCTTTCTGCTTGATGTCAAAATAGCGGTTTGAGAGGGCGACCGGGAGATCCTGGGCGGTTTCGTCGAGGGTCAGGATGCCGCAGGAGCGAAGGCGTCCGAGGATCTGCTCCCGCGCCTCGGCATACATGTGGGCGGAGGAAGAGGACAGGGCGCGGTCCAAAGTGCGGATCTCGCCTTCGCGGCGGCGGTCGACTTCGCGCTCGCGCAGGCTGGCGAGCATCACGAGGTGGCGCGAGCGCAGGCTGCGAAGGGCTGGCTCCAGTTCCCGGGAATCCTCGCTGCGGAGGTTGGTCAGGACGACTACCAGAGCGCGGCGTTTCTGGCGTTGCAGGCAGATATCGACCGCCTCGGCGTAGTCGCTGGGTACGGTCTGGGTTTCGAAATCGTAGAGGTGATTGAGAATCGTGTTCATGGAGTGCTGTCCCCTGACCGGAGGGAACCAGCTGGTGGAGGCTCCGAAGCCAAGGACTCCGATCTGGTCTCCCTGACGGAGAGCGATGTAGGAGAGCAGGAGCATGGAATTGAGGCAGTGGTCGAACTGGGGAAGATCTCCGTCCATGCTGCGCATGCGCCGGCCGCAATCGAGCATGAGAATGATGGTCTGGTCACGCTGCTCCTGGTACTCGCGGCTGACCACTGCAAGGCGCTTGGAGGTGGACTTCCAGTCAATCTGGCTAAGGTTGTCACCTTCCTGGTAGTCCCGGAGCTGGTGGAATTCGCGGCTCACTCCGACGATGTTTTTCTTGATGATTCCCATTTGGTTCTCGCGGTTTTGCAGGGCGAGGAGCATGAGGCGGAGCACGGGTTCGAAGTTCGGATAGACGCGGGCCTCCCTGTGCTCGCCCAGTTTCAGGTGCCGTTCCCAGAAGCCAAGAGGAGAGAGGAGCCGGACGTGGGCCGGGGAAAAGTGAAGCATGCCACGGCGAAGCATGCGAATGGTGTAGCGCACGAAGAACTCCCGGCGACCGGGGACGCGGCCACGCCAGGGCAGTTCGCTGCTGCGGGACTTCCCCGGGATTCCATCAAAGAGAGAAAGCCGGATGGGGACGCGGTTCGGGTTGGTGAGAACAAGTTCGACCTCGCCATCGGCGCCGAGGGCAAAGCGCCCCGGAATGCGGCGGGAAAGGCCGGGGTTCTGGAGAAGGTAAACGAGAACAGCGTCGGCAATGAGAATCAGGCACGCTCCCAGAGAGGTCAGGGTCCATATTCCGGCAAGGCCTCCCCGGAGGGAGGCAAAGAGCCCCAGCAGGGAGAGCCCAAGCAGAGCGTAGATAAGGCGGGTCGTAGGAGTCATGGGCGGAGATCAGCCTTCAGGGGCTGATTTCTGATGACCGGTTGGGGATCACTGGCGGGGCGCGAGCACGGAATCGACAATCGCGCGGAGGGTGTTGTCCTGGGTCATTCCGGTCATTGTGGACTCCGCGGAGAGGGTGATCCGGTGCCGGAGGACCGGGAGGGCCGCGCGTTTGATGTCGTCGGGGGTGAGGTAGGCTCGGCCGGAGAGAAGCGCGTAGGATTTTCCAATGCGGATGAGGCTGATGGCACCCCGGGTGCCTGCTCCGATCGAGATGCCGGCCGCTTCCCGGGTGGCCCGGACGATGGCGACGGCGTAATCGGCGACGGCGCTGACGCATTCAATGCTGACACAGGCTGCCTGGGCCTTGATGATGTCGTCCGGGGTGCATACCGTCTCGATGGAACCGGGATCGAGTCCGCGACCACCTGGTCCACCCGCGGCTTCCTGCACGATGCGCGATTCCTGTTCCCCGGTGGGGTAGTCGACCAGGAGCTTCATGACGAAGCGGTCAAGCTGGGCCTCGGGAAGGGGGTAGGTGCCATCCTGCTCAATCGGGTTCTGGGTGGCCAGAGTCATGAAGGGTGGGGTGAGCTTCATGGTGTCGCCATCGATGGTGACCTGGGTTTCCTGCATGACCTCGAGGAGAGCGGCCTGGGTCTTGGCAGGAGCGCGGTTGATCTCGTCCGCCAGCAGGAGGTTTGTGAAGACGGGGCCCCTGCGGACGCGGAAGGTCTGGGACGACATGTCGAAGAGGGTATGGCCCGTGATGTCGGTCGGCATCAGGTCGGGAGTGAACTGGATGCGGCCGAAGTCCCCACCGAAGGATTTTGCGAGGGCAAGGACGAGGTGGGTCTTTCCCAGTCCGGGCTTTCCCTCGATGAGGACGTGCCCACCTGTGATCAGGGCGGCAAGAACCTGGTCCACCAGTTCGTCCTGGCCGTAGAACACGCGGAGAATCTGAGTGCGGATGCGCGCGAGAACCTCACCGCACTTCGTCAGGTCCGGGTGGGTAGGGGGACCGGATGGGAGCTGGCCCGGAGACTGGGTGAGAGAGGTCGGCTCGCTCCCTGAAGCTGGATCGCCTTCAGGGGTTGGAGTGGCCCCCGGAGTGGGTGGCAGGCTTGGGTCAGTCATAGTTGTTCTTCTAGTGTGTTGAGGTCCCTGCAGAGTTGCACAAAGCGGTTGGGTTCCCGGCCGGGATCACCGAGGAGGGCATCCCGGATTCGCTGCACAGGCATCCCGGTCCGGTCCGCGAGGGCGGTCCACTGGTGCTCTTCGGTCCGGGCCGCGTCTTCCCAGCCCATGGTGGAGCGCAGTCGGTGCAGGATGCGGCGGCGCAGGGGGCCCAGAAGCTGAGAGATGGCCTGTTGGCGCCAGAGGAAGTCGCCCGTGGCATCAATGTGCCGGGCGAAATCCCGTTTCGAGAGCGTTTCATCCGGAAGGAGAGGACCATGACGGGGAAAATTCTTCCAGATCCAGATCACGAGGACGAGGAGGATGGGCACAATTACCATCCAGCCACGGGACCAGAGGAGGGCCAGAAAGGAAAGGTCGGCCCCATCCACTATGAGCAGGTGGTCGTTTCCTGTCTGGTCGATCATGGCCCAGAAGAGGGCGGCATGTTCATGCTTTCCAATCTGGCGGTTTCTAAAGGGATGAGCATCAGCCACGAGGATCACGTCGCCGTCCCCGTAGGAGAACTCGAGGATGGAGCGAGGCTCACCGGAGGCGTCCCGGCTCGAACTGCCGGAGTCGAAATTGAGAAGCAGGCTGGACTGGAATTCGACTTCGTAGGCCCGCTCTTGAAAGGTGATCGAGCTGTGGTCTTCGTCCCCATCAGGGTAGGAAGTGCTTACTTTGAAGTATTCGAGAAGGAAGTCGTCGCCCTCGTTGTTCACAGCCTTATCGAAGGGGTTGGCCCCGGGGGCTTCCTCCGTAAAGTCGTTATGGAAGCGGCTGGCAAATTCGATGAAGTAGATGAGGGTTCCGCCGTCATTCACCCAGTTTCGGATCACTTCAGCGCTACCGCGAGAGGTGACACCATCACTGGAAAGTGCAAGGGTAGTACGGTAGTGCGGAAGATCGACGAGAGAGGAGCGCCTTTCGGAGGAGACTCCATACTGTTCGCACATGCGCTGGGCAGCGAGGAAGGGATTGCGCGATGCTTCGCCCCTGTAGCCGATTTCCACTTCGATTTCCTCCTCGGTGTAGTCGCCACCACAGGCACACAGTGCGAGGGTTCCTCCGACCAGGCCCCAGAGCAGTGGGTGGCGAAGGAAGGGAGGCTGGAGGTTTTGTTCATCCATGGGGCACCTCCCCCTTGAATGGCCAGTGCTGCAGGAGTTGCTCCATTGTGTCCTGATCCGGTTCGAGATGGCCGTAGGCGAGCTCGACCCAGATCCCGGTGAGCATTTCGATGTAGCGAAAGTATCCTTGCGCGGCAGGGTTGGAACGGGCGTGCGCGAGGCAGTCAATCTCAGTGTCGCTTTCCCGAATTGGAGAGTGGGCGGACTCGACCAGCCAGGAGAGTGCACCGCGGTAGAGGAGGCTGAGGGCCTCCTTTTTCCGGTTTTCATTCCAGGCCTGGCGGGCGGCGCTGACGATATCCTCGGGGAGCGACTCGGCAGTAATCGGCATTCCGAGGAGAGTACGGGCCTGGGATTTTTCTTCCGGACTGGTGCTTTCGCGCGAACCGAAGAAGTGACGATTTCTGTAGATGAGGACGACGAGAAAGGTCAGGAGTGTGGCGACGAGGAACCAGAACAGGAACTGGCCGAGGCCGGCGAGGAAGCTGAAGGAGTCGGCGTAGCCCGGTTCACGGGCGTCCTCCCGGATTCGTCTCTTCTCCGTCCGGGTGTGAATTTCGAAATCCTCGTGCTCCAGGACACGCTCGATGACCTCCCCGGGACGATCGCGGGCGCTCCGGGCGTTCGCATTGGAAGGGAGGAGCGTGAAGATCAGGCTCGCCGCCAGGACAGGGACGATGCTGCCGGACTGCAGCCTGCGGAGGCGGTTGGCGATGCGCCGGAAGGTGAGTTCGACATCCCAGCCTTCGAGGGCAGTGCGCGCATTAAGATAGATGCCAAAGCCGCCGGCTACGTAGAGAATCTCGGTGAAGGTGAGGGCGATCACCCAGGCACAGAGAAGCCCGAAGACCTTCATGGGCGCGAGAGCGACTGTGCCCGTTTCGAGGAATTCAAAGAGCACGGCAAACGTGTCGGTGGGTGTGGGGGGAGCGACAGCAGGCATGGCCGCGGAGGCGAAGAGGACGAGGGCGTAGGTAAAGAAGAACCAGAGGAACAGGCAGATTGCGAGGAACCACAGGGCCTGGCCCCCCCCTGATTGCATGAGTGCATATCTCCGTTGCAGGTAGGAATTCCCGGTGAGGCCTTCCAACTCCTTGATGGGCATGACGGAACTGCGGGTGAGGGAGAAGCGGCCCATGACGAGGGCGTTAAACGCCTGCCGGGTGAGGAGCCGGGGAAGAGCGCGAAAGAATTCACGGAGAGTGGGTGCGCTGCCGAAGAGGGCCCGGCTCAGGTAGAAGAGAGGGATGCGGTCAAAGAGGGGTTTCAACCACCAGATAAGAATGCAGAGAAGGAGGTAATTCGGCCAAAGGAGGACGGAAAAAAGGGCAATGATGGGCAGGACGCTCAGGCTCCAGAGGAGGAGGACCTTTCCGAGATGACGCCGACAGAGGCTGATCCCGAGATCGATTGCCTCCCACGGGCGGCGGGGTCGTAACTCCGCGCTGATCTGTTCAATGTCCATCGTGTGAGCGGGGGATCCCGCCACGTCCGGCGAAGACCAGATATGCAATGAGGAGGATCCAGAAAAAGATTCCGACGGAGTATTTGATGATCGGGTCGAGGGGTTGCGCGGACCAGAAGCCCTCGATGCAGGCGGCGACGAAGGTCATACAGGACGCCCCGAGAATGAGAGGAAGAGAAGTGCGGCCCGCCTCGACGAGCGCCTGACGCCGGGTGTGGCGCCCGGGCTTCAGGATGGAGAGGCCGAGGAGCATGCCGCCTGTTCCGGAGATCACGAGAGCCATGAGCTCGAAGGAAGAGTGGCCGGCCACGAAGCTGTAGAAGGTGTCCGGGCGGCAGGCGTGGTGCACATATCCGGTAGCAGCTCCGAGATGGATTCCGTTGAAGACTGAGAAAAAAATAGTTCCGAGGCAGAACAGGATCCCGCCGGCAAAGGTCATGAAGTCTATGCTGATGTTGTTGTAGACGTACATGCAGAACATGATGAAGTCCGATTGGAACTCGTCCCGGACTGCATCGGTCGGCGCCCGCTCGCCCCACGTCACATCGAGGGCGAGCATTTCCTCCTGCCCCAGGACGGACTGAACCCAGATGGGGTCGGACTGGACGGAAACCACCATGGCCAGGAAGCCTCCCCAGAACAGGAGCATGTTGAGCCAGAAGAGGCGGGCATGGGCGCGAACGGAGCGGGGAAAGGTGCGACCAAAGAAGGTGAGCATGCCCTCGGCCAGTGGTCTGCTGGGCTTGTAGATAAGATTGTAGCCACGGATCACGAGGGAGTTGAGGCGCTCCGTGAGGCTTTTGCCGTAGACCCTGTGCTCGGCCAGGGAGAGATCACTGCAGGCCTGGCGGAAGAGGCCCGGCAGGCGCTCGGGATCTGCAACAGGCTGTCCCTTCTGGGATTCAAGCTTCTGAAGCATGTTCTCAAACTCGACCCAGTCCCGTGCGCCGCGCTCTTCAAAAGAGGTTCGTTTCATGGGAATGCTGTCCTATCTGGTTTCATCGAGCCAGGCGCCGATATTGATAACTTCGTCCACGGCAGCTGGGCCGGTTTTCCCGGTGAGCGGGGTGAGATGATCGGCGATTTCCATGCGGCGGGCCTCGGACCAGAGCGGAAGGCGTTCGCGAAAACCTGTAAAGGCGACCTGCTCCTCACGGTGGAGAGGAAAACGAGGAGGGATGGGCTGGGGTGGAATGGGCGGGGGCTGAGGTTGGGGTTGCGCATAGGCCCCCTGGGCCGGGGAAGGTGGGCTGGAGGACGCAGTGGGAACGTGGAGGGTGGAGGCCGCAGGGAGCCTCTCGTCATCGTAGATCACAATCGTGCCTGCGGCGAGATCGCCGAGGCGCTGGAAGCGCTTTCCGCAGACGATCGCAACCGACCCGAACAGGTATGTGGGAACGAGCGGAAAGGTGGCAAGGAAAGTTGGCATCTCATCCACGAAACGCAGGAGGTTGCGCACGAGTGACTGGCCCACCGTGACGGGAGTGCCGGTAGTTTGCATCACCCGGATCTTCATCGCGCGCTTTCCGGGGGTAGCCCCCCTTTTTCCGAGTTCGAAGGGCACATTGTAGAACCAGCGGACAATGAACCAGAGGAGGAGCATGATGCCGACCATGCCAAAGGATCCGGTGGCAATTCCGATGATGGACAAGACAAAAGCGGCCCCGAGGATGATTCCGCCGCAGATGAGATAATCGATGACATACGCGAGGAACCGGACGGGCAGGCCAGCCACCCGGAGGCTGATATTCACTCCCTCGGCCAACTCGATCCTCTGTTGGGTGTCCAGTCGCTCCTCCCTGTTTGTGAGCTCCATCCATGGGCATGCTGTTGACTCCGTGAATCGATTTCAAGCAACGAAACCGAAGGATGGAGAGGACGCGTCATTGCCGGGCTGCGGCCTGCCCGGGTGGCAGGGTGAGCCCCCCGTGGCCGGAATAACCGGGTTGGGTAGGGCGGAGTCTGCTACTGGGTAGTTTTCTGCGTGGAACGTGGGGGCAAGGGGTATTTCAAGTCTTCTGAAATTTAGCATCAGAACAAGAAATCTGAGGTCGTAAGCAATATCGGTGACGCTCTATGATAGGAGCCTCGAAAATGATAGAAGAGACCCAGAGCGAAGATGCCGAGACTGCGGCCAAGGCCCGGAAAAAGGGCATTGAGCAGGCCTACGAGCGGACGCGTAAGAGTCTGATCGCGCGGTTGGAAAACTGGGAGGACCAGCGGACGTGGGATGAATTCTATCAGACCTACTGGAGGCTCATTTACTCGGTGGGATTAAAGGCCGGCCTGCGTTCCGAAGAGGCCTTTGACGTAGTCCAGGAAACAATTCTATCCATTGCCAAGCAGAGCAAAAAGCGCCTGTACGACCCGGAGCAGGGGTCGTTCAAGACGTGGCTCATGAACATGACGCGTTGGCGGATCAATGACCAGTTCCGCAAGCGGAAGAAGGACACCGCGATGGCTGGGAACGAGTGGAGCGAGGAGCGCAAGACGGCTGTCATTGACCGCTTTGAGGATCCCAAGGGTGATCTTCTGGAACGAATGTGGGACGTGGAGTGGAAGAAGAATCTGGCGGATGCGGCCCTGTCGCGTGTGAAAGCCCAGGTTTCGCCGAAGCAGTATCAGATCTTTGATTATTACGTAGTGAAGCAGTGGGAGGCGAAGAAGGTGCAGGAACACCTCGGTGTTAGCATGGCCCAGGTGTATCTCGCCAAGCACCGGGTAGGAGCAGTGCTCAAGCGGGAACTGGCCAAACTCGAGAAGCATGCAGAAAAATAAGGTTCGTCCGGAGCCGACCATTCCAGATCATGAGGTTCTGCGAAAGATTGGTGGAGGCGCCTATGGTGAGGTGTGGCTTGCTCGCGGGGTGACCGGGGCACTGCGGGCGGTCAAGACGGTCTGGCATAACGATTTCGAGGACGAGCGGGGGTTCGAGCGCGAGTTCGAGGGAATCCTGAAATATGAGCCGATTTCCCGCGATCACCCCGGACTGGTGCACATCCTGCACGTGGGGCGGGCGGAGGTGGAGGGTGAGCCGTTCTATTACTACGTCATGGAGCTCGGGGATGACGTGGCGACCGGGCGTGAGATCAATCCGGTGGAGTATGAGCCCCGGACGCTGCGCAGCGACATGAAACCGGCGGAGAGGCGCGCTCTCGAGGTGGAGGAGTGCATTACCTCAGGACGTATTCTGGCGGAAGCTCTCGGGCACCTGCACGAGAATGGCCTGGCTCACCGGGACGTGAAACCCTCCAACGTGATCTTCGTGGACGGGAAGGCCAAGCTGGCAGACATCGGGCTGGTTGCCCTGAGGGGACAGCAGACTTTTGTCGGCACGGAGGGCTTTGTGCCACCGGAGGGCCCGGGTTCAGCGCAAGCTGATGTCTACAGCCTGGGAAAGGTGCTCTATGAGATGGCCACCGGGAAAGACCGGCTCGACTTTCCGGAACTCCCCGACGAGTTGCCGGAGGGAACGAAACTCAAGCGCTGGCGTACACTCAACGAGCTGATTTGCGATGTATGCGATCCGAAGATCTCGCGGCGCAAGATCAGATCCGCGGAAGAGCTGGCCTTGGAGCTGCATGCGTTGGAGCAGGGCAGGCGCAGGCCGATTCGTGTCCACGCGGGCCTGGTCGGAGGCGTGCTTGCGGCCGTCATAGGGTTGGCCACCGCCGCTCAGTTGATCGCCCTCAAGCCGCTTGAGGTTCCGAGCAACCTGGAGGCTCTGGTGCCGCCCCCGCTGCAGATGCGGCAGGTAATGATCACAAGTTCACCGGATGGTGCCACGGTCCTCAGCGAGGAGGGGCAGCCGCTGGGGCTTACCCCTCTGGACCCGATCGAATATCCGGAAGGCAGCATTGTGACCTTTACCCTCAAGTTGAGAGGTTACCGCGAGTTGAGTGTGACTGAGAAGGTGACTGCGGAGGGGGCCCTGATTGGACCGGAGCTTGAAGCGTTCAACCCTCCTCTTGAACTGGAGCCGTGGGTGGACGTGCTCGGGACGCGCTACCAGCCGGAAGAGGATTATCATGTGAGCCAGTACTACGTTACTGCTGAGTCATGGAGTTACTATCTGCAGGACACCAACCGCAAGGCGGGAACGGTCAGGACGTTGACTGAGAACGGGATTGAGAACGAGGTTGTCCTCGTGAACGCGAGGGAAGCGCGGGATTACATCAGGTGGCTTGAGCTCCAGTGCCGGGCCACTCACCTGGAGGACGGCCAGTGGTTTGAATTCAAGCTCGACGATAAGCGGCTGATTCCCGGCTTTGGGCCCGAAGATCCCGGCAAGCGGAAGATTCATCCGTTCTATGCGGTCGTGCGGACAACGGCCTATGCCTATCTCAAGCTCACCAGCAAGCCCTCCGGAGCCGATGTCTACATTCAGCGTATGCACAAGGGTCAGCGTTACTCCCAGACGCTGGGACAGACCCCGTTGGAGGGAACGGCCGACGAGAGGAGGGGTGTGCGTGTAGAGCTCAACCCCAAGGGGGAAGGTGAACTGAAGCTGATTGTCGAGATGCCGCAGTTCCGTCGACGTGAGATGCCCCTCTACCTGAATACGAACGATGTCTATGAGGGGATGATCACGCTGCAGCGGGAAAACCTCTTTGATATGGAGCGCGAACCCCTCGTGAACAGTCTGGAAATGGAACTCGTCCCGGTTCAGGAAGACCTCGAACTTCTCGCCAGTATCTGGGAGACGCGCCAACGTGACTACGATCTCTTTGTGAATGGCATGTCCAAGAAGCTCGCCAAGCCGAGGGGCAATGACAAGAGCGCCAAGGCGGAATACGCCAGGTTCGTCCATGAGCACGAGGGAAAAATCCTGGCCCCTCCGCATCCCGATTTTGCTCAAGCCAGTCCCAATAGAATCGGCCCGAACCACCCGGTGGTAGATGTGACCAGGGAGGATGCGGAGCTGTTCTGTCGGTGGCTCACGCTTTACGAGAGGCGAGAGGGTGAAATTGGAGTGGGACACCACTACCGGCTGCCCACTGATTCGGAATGGAGCATGTTCGTGGGACTGGAGGGTGAAACTGGAGCATGGCCGATGGAAAAGCATGGCCGGGCGGGAGGATACTTCTGGGGAGATGACATGCCTCCGGTTGATCGCAGTGGCAACTATGGGGATCAGAGCCTGGTGGAATCCGAGTTCGTAGAGCCCGGGGAGCAAATCGCGGGCTACCTCGATGAGAGCCCCTTCACCTCTCCTGTGGGGAGCTTCGAGGGACGGATCACCGGGAAGCACAGACTGTATGATTTGGGAGGAAACGCTCTCGAGTGGGTGGGCAGTGATTACAGTAGCGTGGGGCAATATGATGTAGCCCGGGGAGCCTGTTGGAAGAGCTTCGCCGATAATCACCTCAAGGCCTCGGTGCGTCGCCCGGTGCGTAAGCCTGCCCTGAGTGGACGGAATATCGATACTGCCGGCATCTACGGGTTCCGGGTCGTCCTTGCCAAAGTTCCGGTTATCGCAGAGACTGGCGATGAACCTGAGAACGGGCCGGCTGAGAATGGTCCAGAAGACGTTTCCGAGAAATGATCGAGATCAGCATAGATTACGAGGGACAGCTGAGATGCTCAGCTACCCACGGGCCGTCGGGCGATTCCCTCGCGACGGATGCCCCAGTTGATAATAACGGACGCGGGGAGGCTTTTTCACCCACGGACCTGGTGGCCACGGCCCTGGGGACGTGCATGGCGACGGTGATGGGAATCGTGGCGGGTCGGAAGGAGATGGCGCTGGACGGTCTGAAGATATGCGTGCGCAAGCATATGTCCGAAGATACGCCCCGCCGGATCGCCAAGCTTGAGGTGGAGATCGATATGCCTATTCCGGGAGACCATCCGGAGTGCGAGGTCCTGCAGGGTGCGGCCCTGAGTTGTCCGGTTCATCACAGTATTCATCCGGACATCGAGGTCCCGATTACCTGGCGCTGGCATTAGCGCCAGGAACGTCCGCTGAATCGCTTTTCAATCCTGAGTGCGGAGGTCAGGATATCATGGCCGTAATTGGCACGGTTTGCGGTTGCATTCGCTGTAAAATAAGGGAGAATCCTTAACCCAATTTACTTGATCAAGTAACTAATGATTAATCTTCCGGAGCAAGCGCCGTTCGACCCATCGGAGCGCGAAGCCCTTTCCAGGATGCTGGGGGACTTGAGCGAGGCACAGCGCCATTGGCTGAGTGGATTTCTGGCAGGTGTCTCGAAGGGGAACGAGTCGGGACAAGGGCCCGCAGATGCCGGAGGTTCGCTGCTGGTGCTCTACGGAACGGAGTCCGGTAACTCTGAGGAACTGGCGGCACGCACGGCGAAGTTGGCAAAGGCGGCCGGGTTTCGGTGCGGGGTGGTGAACATGGCGGACAGCAGGCCGGAGGACCTGTCCGGGGCTGAAAGTTTGCTGGTGTTAGTGAGCACATGGGGAGAAGGGGACCCCCCGGAGAGCGCGGAAGAGTATTACCGGGCTTTCATGGCGGGGGGCTTGGATTTGAAGGACGTGCGCTACTCGGTGTGTGCACTGGGAGACACCAGCTATGAGCAGTTTTGCCAGATTGGAAAGGACGTCGACCAGCAGCTCGAGAAACTGGGTGCGGAGCGGGTTTCTCCCCGGGCGGATTGCGACGTAGATTTCGAGGAGACCTATTCGGACTGGGTCAAGGGCGCTCTGGCGGCGTTGAGTGACGGGGGGGCGAGGATGTTCCCGGGCGGGAGTGTGGCCGAACCTCCTGCGCCAGCGGTGGAATACGGAAAGAAGAACCCCTTTCCGTCGACCTTGCTGGACAAGGTGCTCCTGAGCGGGCCGGGTTCCCAGAAGGAAACTTGGCATTTTGAACTGAGCCTCGAGGGCTCCGGGTTGAGCTACGAGGTGGGAGATGCCCTGGCGGTTGTCCCAACCAATGCCGCGGACGTGGTTGAGACTCTTCTGGAAGCTGCGGGCCTGAGTGGTGAGGAGGACGTGGAAACGAAGTCCTCGGGAAGAAAGTCGCTCCGTGAAGCCCTCGTCAGTGACTATGACATTACCGCTCTCTCCCGCAAGGTGGCCCGAACGTGGAAGGAATATTCCGGGTCTGGGCCTCTGGCTGAACTGCTTGGTGACGAGCAGAAGGAACAGTTCAAGGAGTGGATATCGGGACGCCAGATCGTGGATCTCCTCCGAGAGTTTCCCGCCGAGAAGACGGAGCCCCAGGAGTTGCTGGCGATGTTGCGGCCCCTGCCTCCGCGCCTCTACTCGATCGCTTCCAGCCCGCGGGAACACGACGGGGAAGTTCATCTGACGGTAGCCGCCGTCCGCTACCAAGGCGCCGGTCTTGAACGCAAGGGAGTTGCATCCACGTGCCTCGCGGACCTGGTGGAGGTTGGCGATGTCATTCCGGTCTTTGTGACTCCCAACAAGCGCTTCCGCCCTCCGGAAGACGATTCCGTCCCGATCATCATGGTAGGCCCCGGCACGGGGGTTGCTCCCTTCCGGGCTTTTGTGGAAGACCGGGCCACGCGTGAGGCCCCTGGGCGGAGTTGGCTCATCTTCGGTGACCAGCGATACACCTATGATTTTCTCTATCAGCTTGAGTGGCAGGACCATCTCAAGTCGGGAGCCCTTTCGCGTCTGGACGTGGCCTTCTCGAGGGATCAGCCCGAGAAGGTGTATGTGCAGGACCGTATCCGTGAACAGGGGAAGGATATCTGGAAGTGGATGAACGATGGTGCGCACCTCTACGTGTGCGGCGACGCCTCCCGAATGGCCCCGGACGTTCACGCCGCTTTCCTCGATGTCATTGCGGGGCACGGCGGACTGAGTGCGGAAGAGGCAGAGTCCTACATGGCTGCACTCAAGAAGGATGGTCGCTACCAGCGCGACGTGTATTAATTTAATCTGGAACCAACAAGAGCATGAGCAAGAAGGACGGAAAACCATCGGCCAACGAAGGGATCAAGGACCGGAGTGACTACCTGCGTGGGACGATTGCAGAGGGCTTGCAGGATCTCTCCACGGGTGGACTTTCGGCGGATGACCAGCAACTGATCAAGTTTCACGGGTCCTACCAGCAGGATGACCGGGACCTGCGGGCAGCGAGACGCAAGCACAAGCTGGAGAAGGCTTATTCCTTCATGATCCGGATCCGGGTTCCGGGTGGCGTTTCCACGGCAGGGCAGTGGCGGGAAATGGACCGGATGGCAACCGAGTTTGGTAATGATACCTTCAAGCTGACGACGCGACAGGCGTATCAGCTGCACGGAGTGATCAAGTCGAACCTGAAGCGGACGATCAAGGAGATCAATGACACGGCGATGGATACGATTGCGGCGTGCGGGGATGTGAACCGGAATGTGATGTGCAATGCCAATCCGGACCTTTCAGAACTGCACGCGGATGTGATCAGGGTGTCGCAGGAGATCAGTGATCATCTCACTCCGGCGACGGGGGCATATCATGAGATCTGGCTCGATGGTGAGAAGGTGGAGACGAGCAAGGAAGAGCCAATCTATGGGAAGTTCTATCTCCCTCGGAAATTCAAGATCGCAGTGGCGATTCCGCCGAACAATGACGTTGATGTCTACGCCAATGACTTATCATTCATTGCGATCGCGAACGGCAATGGACTGGAGGGGTTCAATATCGCAGTGGGCGGTGGGATGGGGATGACGCACGGTCAGGAGGAGACCTACCCCCGGGTGGCGGATGTCATTGGCTTCGTGCCGACGGATAAGGTGGTGGAGGTAGCGGAGAAGGTCGTGCTGGTGCAGCGGGACAATGGTGATCGTATCGAACGCAAGCATGCGCGATTGAAGTATACGATCGACACGCATGGCGTTGATTGGTTTCGCGGACAGGTAGAAGAGTACCTGGGATACAAGCTGGAGGAGCCGAGGGAGTTCACCTTCAGTGACAATGGGGACCGTTACGGCTGGTCTGAGAACGGGGACGGTTCCTGGAACTACACTTTCTATGTGCCGGGGGGACGGGTCTTGGACACGGATACGACGCGGCAACGATCGGGATTCCTGGAGATTGCCCAAACGGTTGACGCGGAGTTTCGTCTGACGGGGAACCAGAATCTGACGGTGGCCCTGATTCCGGCCGATAAGAAGGAAATGGTGGAAAAGTTGATCGCCGAGTATGAGCTGAACGGCCACGAATTGCTTGGTGGGTTGCGGTTGAATTCGTTATCCTGCGTGGCACTGCCGACGTGCGGGCTGGCGCTTGCGGAGGCGGAGCGGCACCTGCCGGACGTTGTGACCGAGCTGGAGGAAGTGCTGGAGGCGGTAGGATTGCGTCATGATGCGATCACGATTCGAATGACCGGTTGTCCGAATGGTTGTGCGCGGCCATACATTGCGGAGATCGCCTTCGTGGGGCGTGCGCCGGGGAAGTACAACGTTTATCTGGGGGGAGGTTTTTCCGGGCAGCGACTGGGCAAGCTTTATGGGGTCAGCGTAAAGAGCGAAGAGATCAAGGAGCTTTTGCGTCCGGTGATCGAGGATTACGCGAAGGCTCGGGAGGCGGAGGAACCCTTCGGTGACTTTGTGATTCGGAAGGGTTACGTGAAGGCCACGAGCAACGGGCTCGATTTTCACCGGGATGTGGTTCTTCCGGAATAGCAGGAGTGGCAAGGAAGCAATGAATGCGGACACGAATACCGGGCCCAGTCTCGAGGCGGACGTTGACGAGCTCAACGGGCAGCTCGAGTCACTGGATGCGGGTGGGCGAATCGAGCTCCTTGCCCAGCGATTTCATGGAAGGATTCTGGCGACCACGAGTTTTGGCCTGCAAGCGGCTGTCATGCTGAAGCTCCTCAGGAAGCATGCACCGAGTATTCCTGTGGTCTTTATTGATACCGGTTATCTCTTTGCGGAAACGTATCGCTATGCGGCGCACCTGGAAGAGGTGCTGGACTTCGAGGCACGGGTCTACTCGCCTTCCGTGACGCCTGCGCGCCAGGAGGCGCTCTACGGCAAGCTGTGGGAAGAGGGGCTGGAGGGGATGGAGCACTATGCCCGCGTGCACAAGATTGAGCCCCTGAACCGGGCACTACGGGAACTCGGGGCCGATGTCTGGATCAGCGGACTGCGGCGGTCGCAGTCGAGTACGCGTTCCGGGCGTGCTCTGGCGGAGAAGCAGTCAAAGACCCTGAAGGTCTATCCCATTATTGACTGGGATGATGCTACAGTGGAGGAGTTCATCCGGCAGGAGGGGTTGCCCCGGCATCCACTCGCGGCTGCCGGCTATGTCACGATGGGGGACTGGCACTCGACCACGCCGGGAAGCAAGTCCTCGAGAGAGTCGACGCGCTTCAACGGGGAGAAGTATGAATGCGGCCTTCATCTCGACTCAGGCGAGGGGGATTTTCAGATATAATTCATTGATGGGCCTCGTGCCAACAGGTAGAGGTCGCATCAATACAAACTACAAGTAGCACTAGGACAATGAGCGGACTCGCGGGAAACATGGTGGATATGGTCGGGAATACCCCGATGGTCAGATTGAACAGCATCGCGAACGGCTGCAAAGCCGAGGTGATCGTGAAGGCGGAAGGTTACAACCCGCTGCTGAGCGTGAAGGACCGGATTGGCAAGTCGATGATTGAAGCTGCGGAGGCGGATGGGTCCCTGAAGCCCGGGGGATCAATTATTGAGCCGACCTCGGGAAATACGGGCATCGCATTAGCGTTCGTGGCACGGTCCAAGGGCTACCGTTGTACGCTCACCATGCCGGAGACGATGTCGATTGAACGCCGGGTTCTCCTGAAGATGCTGGGGGCGGAAATTGTCCTCACGCCCGGGCCGAAGGGCATGGGTGGAGCGATCGCCAAGGCCAAGGCGCTTCTTGAGGCGGATCCGGAGTCCTTTGGCCCGAGTCAGTTTGACAATCCGGCCAATCCGGAAGTGCACCGTAAGACGACGGCCGAGGAGATCTGGCGGGAGACCGGTGGAGAGATCGATGTCTTCGTATCCGGAGTGGGAACTGGAGGAACGATCACGGGTGTGTCGGAGGTGATCAAGGCCCGCCGTGACCTTCATACCGTGGCGGTTGAGCCCTCTGCCAGTCCGGTCATCTCCGGGGGTAATCCGGGACCGCACAAGATTCAGGGAATCGGAGCCGGCTTCATCCCCGGCAACCTGAATACCGAGGTCGTGGACGAGGTCGTGCAAGTCTCAAACGAGGATGCCTTCGAAACTGCCCAGCAGCTCTGTCTTCTGGAAGGATTTCCGGCCGGGATTTCCAGTGGAGCAACGATCTGGGCAGCCCTGCAGGTAGCCAAGCGTGAGGATATGGCCGGCAAGCGGGTAGTCGTTATCGCGGCCAGTACGACCGAGCGCTATCTCAGTACGCCACTGGCGGAAAGTGTGCGGGAAGAAGTTGCTAATCTGCCCGTCTCGGAGATCTAGGGCTTCAGATGAAATACATCGGGGCGTCCGCTTCCGAGGCCATGGCCTCGAGGGTGATTGCTTCCAGACGTTCGCAGATGAGCTTGGAAAGATCCTGCCAAACGCTGCTGACAGAGGGGCCGGAGGCGCCGGAGCTGTCTTCCGGGCTGGCCAGAAGCCCAGGTTCCACGGCTTGGACGATGTCGCGGAGACTCACCTTGGCAGGGGGACGGGCGAGGACGTATCCGCCGGCTTTCCCTCGCTTGCTGATCACGATATCAGAGCGCTTGAGTTCGTTCAGGATCTGGACGAGAAAGCTGGAGGAGATATCCTCCTGCTGAGCGATTTCCTCGAGCTTTACCACCGTGCTACCATCATAGTGCTTGGCGAGGCAGATGCCCGCCCGGCAGGCATACTCCAGTTTTTGGGAAACCTTCAACGATAGCACACAAGCATATGTCCGACACTGGTGCCAGTCCGCAATCTCCAGATCTTCGTGAACAACCCGAGGCCAGCGTGGGTGCCCTCTGGGACACCCTGCGTGCCGAGGCCGCCGAGATATCGGAATCGGAGCCGACCCTCCATTCCCTGCTGTCGGAGGTGGTATTGAATCAATCCTGCCTGGGTTCCGCCCTGGGAGTGCGGTTGGCACGGAAACTGGCGAGGGAGGATATGCCACGGGAAGAGTTGTCCCCGCTGTTCGGGGGGCTCCTGCGAGATCATCCGGGTCTGGTGACGAGCGCGGCAGCGGATCTGGCGGCAATCGTGGAGAGGGACCCGGCCTGCTCCTCTCCCCTGGAGCCAATGCTTTATTACAAGGGCTTTCTCGCCATCACGACCTATCGGGTCTCGCATCACCTGTGGCACCATGGACGGCAGGCGATGGCTCTTTATCTCCAGAGTCTTGCCAGTGAGGTGTTCGGAGTGGATATCCACCCCGCGGCACAGGTCGGATGCGGTATTCTGCTGGATCACGCGACAAGTTTCGTGGTGGGTGAGACCGCGATCATCGATGACAATGTGTCCATTCTTCATGAGGTGACCCTGGGTGGCACGGGGAAGGAGTGTGGAGCCCGCCACCCCATTGTGCGCTCGGGAGTATTGATCGGCGCGGGAGCTAAGATTCTGGGCCGGGTCGAGATTGGAGAGGGCGCCCAGGTCGGAGCGGGAAGCGTGGTGTTGAAGGACGTGCCCCCTCGTACCACGGTGGCCGGGGTCCCTGCGGAGGTGGTAGGAACAAGCCGGGATGAGAGCCCTGCCCTCGCGATGGACCAGAGCCTGGAGGTGAATGAAAGCCTGGAGTCTTCCGGACTTTGATCCGGGGAGAAGTGTCCTTCCTGCCAACCCAGCACAGAATTCGTAAAACAGGAATCGAGGTGCGCTTACTTCCGCTTCTTGGCGCGTGTTCGAACCGGCCGGCTTAGCAACGGGTCGTCATGGAGCACCGAGTTGGACGAGCGCCCGAGCTGCATGGCCCACGGTCTCGCGCTCTTCGGCGGACAGGGAGCTGAGGAGGGGAAGGTGCGGCCCGGTCTGTGCGATGCCGGTCAGCTCAACGGCCTCATGGAGAACGCGCACGGGGTGGATCGCATTGCGGAGGTCTTCAAGTGGCTGGAAGAGGTTGCGCACTCTTTCAGCTTGTTCGAGATTTCCGGCGTTGAGAGCTTCCAGCATGCTCTGGGAGAGCGCGGGATTCACGCAGACGCAGCCGGCGGTGAAGCCGGTGAGCTGGAACAGCTCGCGGTGAACAAGAGCTGGTTGCTCGCCGATACCACTGACAATGAGGGAGGAGTCGACCAGCTCGACGAGGCGGGTGAGATAGGGGTCCTGGGTCGGGTCCTCCTCCACGATTGCATACTTGATCCAGCTGATCAGTCCCGCGTCAACGAGTCGGGCGGCATCTTCGGGCTCAAGATAGCCGAGATTCTTGATATAGAGAACGATGGGTCTGCCCAGGGCCCGGGCAAAATGGGCCAGGCCCTCGGCGACGCCTGCGCTGGTGGTCAGGCCCTGCATGGGGAGGACCATCGCGGTCGGGAAGCGGGATTCGCTGAGCAGGGTGGCCTGGTCCATCATGGTGCCGTAGGCCGGTCCCACTGCAGGAATGATCAGGGTATCCGTGCCCGCCGCTTCCTCCATGACCTGGAGGAGAAAGCCGTATTCCCCGGGCCGGATATGGTAGAGATTGGCATTCCCGCCGTAGAGGAGAGTACACACTCCTCCTGCCTCAATGTGTGAGACGATCTTGTGGTTTTCAGCGGGGTTGATGGAGAGGTCCTGCGCCCGGGCAAGGGGAGGAACGGCGATGACGGACGTGCGGAGCTGCTCAGGCGTGACGGGGTCGGTTTGCACTGCGGGAGGAAACACTCAATTCAGTCAATTCCCAAGCGCGCAGTTCGGAGAACGAACAGTGTGGCGGGCGAGATTGATCTGGCGGGGCCTGGTGCTGCCTCCGGCGTGCTACAGGGCAGTGTGCGGACGGGACTTGCTTCAGTGAATTTCAGGGTCGGGAGTTTTTGACCCGTCATTCTCGAGGAAGCGAAAGTCGCACCCTTCGTTCGCCTGGGTGACTTCCTCCTCGAAGAGCTTGCCGTAGCCGCGGCTGAAGCGGGGAGGTGGTGCGGTCCAGTTCTCCCGGCGGTGGGCGAGTTCGTCGTCACTGACCTCGAGGTGAAGGCGTCGCGCGCAAACATCGATTTCAATCATGTCACCGTCCTGCACGAGAGCGAGTGGGCCGCCGAGATGGGACTCGGGAGCGATATGGAGAACGCAGGTGCCATAACTGGTGCCACTCATCCGTGCATCCGACAGGCGGACCATGTCTCGCACTCCCTGCTCGAGAAGATAGTTGGGCAGGGGAAGCATCCCGGACTCCGGCATGCCTGGTGCCCCAAGGGGACCCCCGCTCTGCATCACGATGATGTGATCCCGGGTGAGGGCGAGGGAGGGATCGTGAATGCGTGCCTTGATGTCGGCGAGGTCCTTGAAGACGGCGGCGGGACCGCGGTGTTTTAGAAGAGCGGGGTCGGCGGCAGAGGGTTTGATCACCGCTCCGTCCGGAGCGAGGTTTCCACGGAGAATAGCCGTGCCTCCCCGGGGAGTCAGGGGGTTGTCCAGTGGCCGAATGACATCCTCGTCGAAGACCTCCGCCTCCTCCAGAGACTCGCCAAGTGTTGTGCCGGCGACGGTCTGGCAGTCGAGGTGGAGGAAGTTGCGGATGCGGGTGAGGAGAGCGGAGAGGCCCCCGGCATCGAAGAAATCACCCATCACATAGGATCCGCTTGGTTTCAGGTTTGCAAGCACTGGGGTGCGGGTTGCGATTTCGTCGAAGCGCTCAAGGGGAAGATCGATGCCGGCCCGGCGGGCAAGCGCGACAAGGTGAACGATCGCATTGGTGCTGCCTCCGAGAGCCATGTTGGTGGTGATGGCATTTTCAAAGGCACGCTCGTCGAGGAGGTCCCCGGGCTTGAGGTCTTCCCAGACGAGGTCAACGATGCGCTGTCCGCAGCGGGCGGCCATCCGGGAGTGAGCGGAGTGAACTGCTGGGATGGAAGCTGAGCCGGGGAGTGCGAGGCCAAGAACTTCCGCGATGGAGGTCATCGTGGAGGCCGTGCCCATCGTCATGCAGTGACCGGGGCTGGGTGCGATGTGATCTTCCAGATCGTTCCATGCGTCGCAGGAGAGACAGCCGGCACCCCGTTCGGCCCAGTATTTCCAGACATCGGTGCCGGAGGCGACCGGGTTGCCCCGCCAGCTCCCCCGCATCATCGGTCCACCTGGCATGAAGATGATGGGAACGTTGACCATGAGTGCGCCCATGAGAAGCCCTGGTGTGGTTTTATCGCAGCCACCCATGAGAACAGCCCCATCGACGGGGTGAGCGCGCAGGACTTCCTCGGTCTCCATGGCCAGCAGGTTCCGGTAGCTCATCGAGGTGGGCTTCAGGAATGTCTCACTCAGACCCATGACAGGGACTTCGACGGGACAGCCGCCGGCCTGCCAGACGCCGCGCTTGATTTCCTCGGCGCGCTGCCGGAAGTGCGCGTGGCAGGAGATGAAATCGTTCCAGGTATTGAGAATCGCGATGACGGGTTTGCCCATGAACTCGTTGCCATTGAAGCCGAGCTGCTTGTGTCGGGAGCGGTGTCCGAAGGCCCGTTGGGTATCCGGTGCGAAGAAACGGTGGCTGCGAAGCTCCTCTGGTTTTTTGCGTGGGCGCGAGTCAGGCATGCGGATCGGTGGCGACGAACTCTCTTTACATCGGGAGCGGTTCTTTAGAAGGCTTTTTGCGGAACAGGAAACAAGGAATGATCGTCAATGCATACTAAGGGGAGGAGAGCAGGGGGCAGATGAGTCCGATCATCATCTGTTTGATGGGAATGGCGGTGGTGGTGGCAGCCATCCTCAAATTCCGCATGCATCCGTTCCTGGCCCTCATGCTGGGCGCGCTTGTAGTGGCACTGCTCGCCCCGGGCGAGGCCTCGCTGGCGGGTGCGGGCAAGCGGCTGGCCGGGGCCTTTGGAAATGGCTGTGGGAAGGTTGGACTGGTCATCGCGATTGCGGCTGTGATCGGTCAGTGCCTGCTGGTGAGCGGGGCTGCGGAGCGGATCGTAAAGGCTTTCCTGTCTCTCTTCGGGGTGAAGCGTGCACCGCTTGGCTTCCTGAGCAGTGGCTTCCTGCTCGGAATCCCCGTCTTCTTCGACACCGTCTTCTACCTGATGGTGCCGTTGGTCCGGACCTTTGCGAGGGCGAACCCGGAAAAGTTCATCCTCGCCCTCCTCGCGGTGGTGGCAGGCGGGAGCATGGCGCATTCCCTGGTGCCACCCACTCCAGGGCCGATTGCGGTGGTCGAGAACCTGAACCAGACGCTTGAGGCCACCGGTCAGCGGGAGCTTGACCTTGGGATCATGATTGTGGGGGGGCTCGTCCTGGGGGTGATTACGATCTCGGTCGGCTACCTGTACGCGCGCTGGGCGAACCGGACGTTCCGAATTCCGCTGCGGCGGACGGCCATCTCGGCCATGTCGGAATTCGAGCCTGATCCGGAGCGCAAGCTTCCGCCCCTTCCGGTGTCCATCCTCCCCGTCGTGGTTCCCTTCCTGCTGATCATGGCGGGAACCCTTGTGACCTCGTTCTGGGGCAAGGCATCGGAGACGGACTATCCGCTGGCAGGCGAGATGATTCTCATGCTTGGGGACAAGCACATGGCACTGGCGGTGGGTGCCCTCATCGGGGTGATTCTCGCGGTGCGCTACCGCCCCGCCGGAACTGAACTTCCCAAGGTCATTCAGAGTGCGCTGGCCGGAGGAGGGATCATCATCCTGATTACGGCGGGAGGGGCCGCTTTTGGCCAGATCATGAAGGAGACGGGAATTGCGGAAGCATTGAAGGATTGGTTCAGCGGCTCAGGCGCCGGGGGGAGGATCCTCATCGTGGCCTTCGTGCTCACTGCCCTCGTGCGGATGGCGCAGGGCTCGGCGACGGTATCGATGGTGACGACCGGAGCGATCATGGCCTCACTGCTGCAGGAGGTGCAGCTGGATTTTCATCCGCTTTACCTTGCCCTTGCGATTGGCTGTGGGTCGAAGCCCGGCCCATGGATGAACGATAGTGGCTTCTGGGTGATCTCAAAGATGTCGGGAATGACGGAAGGCGAGACCCTGAAAACGTTCTCGGTCATGCTGACCCTGATGGGGGTAGCCGGGTTTCTGGTGGTCTTGGTGGCCTCGAAGCTGATGCCGCTCGTGTAGCACCACACCAGAGCCGCCGTGAGAGTTGCTGATCCGCGTGCGGCTTCGATGCCTGGCAGGGGCGGGGTCTCAATTCCTCTCAGTTGCCCGGCGAGGTTTTACTGGGCACGGTTTTTTTCCGGTCGGTGCGCAGGTTGTGATGAATCTGGGCGACCTTGCCCATGTAGTGGTCCATCTTGTAGTCGACAGCAGCCAACCGCATGTGTTTTCCGGCCTTCTCGACCTCCCCGACAGCTTCGTAGTAGAGTCCGAGGTAGAGGTGTGCGTAGCAGAGGTGATTGCGGTGTCTGAGCTTGTCGGACTGGTCTTCGTTGGCCGCGGCGAGCACTTTTTCCTCCGAGCCCGTGCCCTTGAACAGATCGTGAACTTCCCTGAGGGGAACGCGGCGGTCGCCAGCATAGGGATACATCTTTTCCCGGGCCTTCCGGACCGAACCTCCCTTTGCGCGAACGGCACAGATGAAATGCCAGACGGCATTCTCGACGTCGGTGCCATTTACTGTCTGATGGCTTTCGAACTGTGCCACGCCGTCCTCGTAGCGCTCGGCATAGTAGAGGGCGATGCCGCGCTGCCAGTGGTGTGGAGCATGCTGGGGAACCATCTTGACCACACGGTCCCAATCCCGGAGCGACTCCTTGATGCGGCCGGCGAAGAAATGCTCGGTCCCGCGGCGATTCAGGACATTGGGACTCTCCTCGTTCTTCTGGATCGGAACTTCTGGAGAAGGGTCCTCGGCAAGGACCGGAGCAGTCAGCATGAGACTGGCGGCGAGGGCGGTCAGGAAAATCCTCATGAGGAGACGTTCACTGTTCTTTCACGAAGTTGCAATGACCAAGCCAGAGGAATTTTCTCGCCTCGAGGGAATCGGGTCGAGGCTGGTTTGTGACCTCGAGTGCACCAGTGGGAACGGCTTCGATGTGCAGGGCGGACTTGAAGCCAGGGCCTGCATCGACGCGGACGGCCTTCTCCGCAGGGCCATAATCTCGTGAAGGCTCTCTGCAAGTTCCAGAGAACAAAGGCGGCAGTAGCTGCCCGTGAATGAGGGGTTTCAGCTCTCCGTCTCGGAGCGTGGTGCACGGGTGAGAAGCTCCTGCAGCGCTTCAGCTGCGGATTTGTCCCGATAGAGAACGGAATGAAGAGTGTCGATGAGAGGAGTGCGGACACCTGTCCTGAGGGCCACCTCGTAGATGGATTGGCAATTTGGGATGCCCTCGACGACCATGCCTTCAGCAGCGAGGGTTTCCTGGACGGTCTTTCCCCGTCCGATGGAAATCCCGGCCCGGAAGTTGCGTGAGTGGTGGGAGTAGCAGGTGGCAATAAGGTCGCCGACACCGGAGAGCCCGGTAAAGGTGTCCGGGCGACCGCCGAGGTCCGTGCCAAGCCGGATCATTTCGGCGAGTCCCCGGGTAACGAGTGCGGAGGTCGCATTGTCGCCGAGGCCGAGCCCGGAGGCGATCCCGGAGGCAATGGCGAAGACGTTCTTGATGGCGCCGCCCCATTCCATGCCCGTGAGGTCATGACTCGTGTAGGAGCGGAAGGTAGGAGAAGTGAAGAGGCGTTGCAGGTAGGAGAGGACCGCGTCTTCCCGGGAGCCGATCACGGTTGCGGTGGCAAGGCCCTTGCAGACTTCCTCTGCGTGGTTGGGTCCGGAGAGGACGGCGAGCTGTTGAGCAGGGTGGATTTCCCCGATAATCTCGGACATGCGTTGGCCGCTGCCGCGCTCGATGCCCTTGGAGCAGGCGATCAGGATGGCATTGGGCTTGAGAGCAAGGGTCGCGAGTTTGCTGGCCACGTCCCGGGTGGCGGCGCTGGGAACTGCGAAGAGAATGAGATCGGCCTCCAATGAGGTAGCGAGGTCATCAGTGGCTGTGATGCCGGAATCGAGCCTGCTGCCAGGAAGGTAGCGTTCGTTGCGGTTATTGGCGTTGATATCCTCAAGGACTTCCTCATCACGACCCACAAGGGTCACTCCACGGGCGGAGTGGATCAGGACGGAGGCAAGGGCGGTTCCCCACGATCCACAGCCCAGGATGACGACGCGGGGGGAGTGGGGGAATGAGTCAGGATTCATGATTGGAGTTTTCCCGGGGAGAATCCGGTGGCGAGGGAGGAGGATTCCGTGGCCTGCTGGTGAGCCGGTCCTCCGTGCCGGCCAGAATGCGTTGGATGTTGGAGCGGTGGCGCCAAACCGCCAGGGAGCAGGTGACGAGGGCAAAGACCATCAGCGGTTTGTTCCAGGCTCCGGCCTCCCAGAGGGTTGGCTGGGACTGGTCTCCGTCAACGTGGCGGATGCGATCGAAAAGGTGGCAGAAGATGGGCAGGCTCAGGGCGGCGAGAATGCTACTCAGGCTCACAAGGCGACTGGAGAAAAAGGTGGTGGCGAAGACGGCCATGCCGCCCAGCAGGACCAGCGGCATCAGGGCGACCAGGACGCCGGCAGAGGTGGCAATCCCCTTGCCTCCCCTGCCGCGGAGAAACACCGAGTAGTTATGGCCCATGATGGCGGCGAGGGCAGTGATGACATGGAGACTGTGGAGGTGGAGCTGCTGGTCCGGGGCGAGCTCCGTGGTGAAGTCCCAGAAAAAGGGTATCGGAATGGCAGGGGAGGCTCCCGTGATTCGCAGGAGATTGGTGGCAAGGGCGACGGGAACAAAGCCCTTCAGGAAGTCGAGGATGAGGCAGGCGATACCAAAATTCCTGCCCACCACACGAAAGACGTTGGTGGCGCCCACGTTCCCCGAACCGTGTGCCCGGATATCAATTCCCCGTGACCTTGCAAGGAGGACCCCGAAGGGGATGGATCCGACGAGGTAGGCCAGGATGGGAAAGAGCCAGGGCATGACGGAGAGCCTGGTGGACGGTGGCCTCGAGGGAAAAGCAGCACTGGTGGTCGCACTTACTTGGCCACGGAGGCCTTCTTGATTACGGCATTCTGGAGAGGAACATCGGACATGGGGCGTTCGAGGAGCTGGCCACTCGGATGGCGGGCCTTGAGGCGCTTCACGCCAGTGTCCATTGACTTGATTTTATCCACGACGTCCATCCCCTCTACCACCATGCCGAAGACAGCGTAGCCGTCAGGAGAGAACCCCCGAGGGTTGTCCGCGCTCTTGGGGTCGAGGCCGGGGTTGTCGACGACGTTGATGAAAAACTGGGTGGTGGCGCTGTCAGGAGCACTCGTCCGAGCCATGGAGATCGCGCCCCGCACGTTCTTGAGGCCGTTCTTGGCTTCGTTCTTTATGGGGGCCTTTGTCTTTTTCTGGGTTCCCTTTCCATCGACCAGTTCGAACCCTCCACCCTGAATCATGAACGTGCTGATTACCCGGTGGAAGATGGTGCCGTCGTAGAAGCCATCGCTGACATATCCGAGGAAGTTCCTGGTAGTGATGGGGGCTTTTTCGGGGTCGAGCTGAAGGACGATGTTTCCAAAATTTGTTTCGAGGGTGACTCGGGGTTTGGAAGTGGCCTTGGCAGCCGGTTCCGGTTTTTTGCCGGCCTGGGCATCGCCAGTGTCCTCGGCGAGGGCCAATCCGCTGAAGGCGAGAGCGACGGTGAGTCCAATGGTTCGCATGGTCATGATGGCTCCCTCTAGCGGTCCGGAGATGGTTTGTAAACCGTGTGGAAGAGAAGTCGGGGTCAGGAAGGATGCGAAGAGAGCCAGTCCCCGGGCTCGGCAGCGGCAGGAAAATATGTCATACAAATTTAAAATGTCCATGGATCAGACTCGGGGAGGTTCTTGGAATTGACATCGGGGGAGGGATGTTTACTCACCGACTTAGTCTTATGAGACTAGGAACCTTTGTTAGAAGAAGTGGCTTCACCTTGATCGAAGTGCTGGTGGTTGTTGCCATCATCCTGACCCTTGGGGTCTTGGTCCTGGCAGGGGTGGGGAGGGTCACCACGGCTGCCCACAAGGCGGGTGCGGTGTCGGATATCCGGCAACTTTCGTCCATCGCCATGGCGGAGGCCGGTGAGAACAACGGGATCTTTCCGAAGGCGCATTTTGGGAATGCTCCCTTCTGGCTGACCTGGGAATTCCGGGATCGCAATGAGATCACCAAGGACCTGGCTTACGGGAAGTCCAACGAATGCTGGACCTCGGAGGGTGAGGACCGTTGTCAGAACAACCTCGATATCTGGAATTACGGGGGAACGGCGGAGGGATCTTCCACTCTCTTCAGTTATGCCTACGTCATTGATGATCCGATCTGGACGGAAGGCGGGGAGTTCCTTCCACCCGACGATTGGGAACGGATCAGGGAAGACGTCTATAATGAGGATGACGATACCTATCGCTGGACCCCGACGAGGGTTGGTGAGGAGGTTGCGTACAAGATCCTATGGGTCGATCTCGCGATGATTTGGAATAACCGTCGAATCGGGAACTTCCACAAGCAGAGCGAAAAGGAATTCCAGGGAGTGCACGTAGGCTTCATGGATGGTCATGTCGAGTGGCGCAAGGGCACCGAAGTGCGTGAGCGGTTTGTTAAACCCGGGTTGACTCTTTACTGGTAAACCGGCCGTCGGGATGGCGTGCATCCGGAGGAATGACCGGAATGGACAACGGTCTGTTCCTCCATGCCGGGAAACGCAGCAGGGTTGCCAGCGGGCGGGGGAAGCTTTGAGGGAATGCGGCTGCTTTCGGGGCCGGCTTCACCGGACGGGGAACTCAGGCTCGAGCGAGGAATGAGACAACTGAAGATCGTCGGCGTGATGGGTTCAGGGACGGAAGCCCACGAGAAGGTGGCGCGGCCGCTGGGAGCCCTTCTGGCCCATCAGGGAGTACACCTGCTCACGGGGGGAGGCGGTGGGGTCATGCGGTCTGTTTCGGAGGGGTTTGCCTCGGTTCCCCCTTCTTTACGCCGTGGGATTGTTCTCGGTATTCTTCCGGGCAGCGAGGAAGGTGAGGTGCCTCAACCTCCGGCCGGCTATCCCAACGAGTTCGTCGAAGTGACCATTCGGACGCACCTGCCAGACCGGGGAGAGCAGGGAGGGACACGGAGCTCCCGCAATTCCATCAATATCGCCACCGCAGATGCGGTAATCATCCTGCCGGGCGGGGCGGGCACGGCTTCCGAAACGGAGCTCGCCAGGAAGTTCCGCAAACCGTTGATCGGGTTCGGGGGCGGAGGAGCGGCCGAGGGGATCGCGCAGGCGGAATCGCTGGAAGCGGTGGAGCTCTTCCTGAAGAAGATACTCAGCGAGGAGTCACCCAGATCCCTTCGATCCGGGCCGGCTTCTCAGGCCTGATGCGACTCCGGAAGGTGGAAGTGGATTGAGGCTGGAGACCGGGGCGGCGTTCAGGCCTCGGTTGCAGCGTCGGCAATCTTGCGTGCCTTCTTGATGATACTGGCGACCGTCTCAGAGGGCTGGGCTCCCTTGCTGATCCAGCCATCGGCTTTCTCAAGATCGAGGGTATAATTCACGCCACCCTGCAGCGGGTCATACGTACCAATCTGCTCGATGTAGCGGCCATCCCGGCGCTTGCGGCGATCAACAGCGACGATCTTGTAGTAGGGGCGATCCTTGGTGCCTTTGCGTGTGAGTCGAAGAACTACCATTTCGGTGGGGCGTGGGGCGGCGGAACTTGGAGGAATTCCCCCCCTTTGCCAAGGAATTTTGGATGGAAAGCCACCAAAGGCGTGCAAACCTGTAAATTGAGGGGTTTCTACGGGGAAAACGGGAGTGGAATCGACGGGGCTTGGATTAGATTGCCTCCAGTTCGATCAGGCCAGCCAGCCAGTCCCGTCCAGACTTCTTGAATTCAATCCGGCACCGGTAGCGCATATGGTAGGTGCGACCGGGGCCCTGGCTTGCCTCGGCGGACACGGTAGCGTGGTAGACGGCCAGCTCCGGCGCTGGGAACTCGACGATCTCATTTTCCCGGCTGATCTGGCAGGAGAGGATGCCGTTCTGGAATTCCACCAGCATGCGACCGGTCTGGGCTGAGCTCATTGAACCGGAGGGCACGGGGTGGGGGGCCCGGATTTCAACTGCGGGGGCAAGAGCCTCCTGCAGGCGCGCGGCCTTCTCGCGAGGAGCTCCGGCGCTGAGCGCACCTTTTTCCGCACAGGTGAAGATCAGGTCTGCGTGGCGAAGGACAGCCTGCTCGGGTGAAGATCTCCAGAAGATGAACCAGGCCGCGGCCAGGGCGGGAACGAGAAAAACAGTGAGCTTGATCCAGGTTTTCATCGTCCTGGAAGAAGCTGGAAGGTAAACCCCTTGAGATACTCCGTCTCCGGAATGCTTGGGAGGATGGGATGATCGGTTCGTTGGGAGTGCGACTCAACGAGGCGGATGGTCTTCCTGGCGTCCACGGAGGCATCACGGACGTTAGCCAGAAAGAGTTCGCGGCTTACATGATGGGAGCATGAGAAGGTGGCGAGGTAGCCGTCGTGGGCGAGAAGTTTAAGAGCGCGCAGGTGAATCTCCTTGTAGCCGCGCATGGCATCTCCCAGGGCTTTCTTGCTCCGGGTGAAAGAGGGAGGGTCGAGAATGATGAGATCGTATTGCTCCTCGCAATTCTTCAGGTAGTCGAAGGCATTCGCTTCGACCGCGTCTATGGTGACCTGATTAAGCAAGGCGTTTCGTTTCACGGACTCGACCGCTTCGCTGGAAATGTCGACACAGGTGACCTCCGCGGCCCCGGCCTGTGCGCAAGCAATACCGAAGCCCCCCTGGTTGCTGAAGCAATCCAGGACGCGTTTGCCCGGTGCGAGGGCAGCGATGCGATGGTAGGCCTCCAGCTGGTCGAGGTAGAGGCCGGTTTTCTGTCCGGCCAGCAGGGTGGCTTCAAAATGCAGGCTCCCGGTTTCAATTCTCACGGGATCGGGATCCTCGCCGTAGGCGATGAAGGTGGCAGGTTCGAGTCCCTCTGCCTTGCGCATGGGTGAGTCGTTGCGCACCACGATGCTCTCGGGGGAAAGGAGCTCGCACAGGGCCTCGGTAATAAGATCGAGCCGTTGATCCATGGCGCGGGTCAGGGTCTGGACCACGAGGTGATTGTGGTAGCGATCCACAATGAGTCCTGGCAGGCCATCGGACTCGCTCCAGGCCAGCCGGCAGAGGAAAGGATCGACAGGGAGGCGTTCCCGGAGGGAAAAGGCGAGTTGGAGGCGCCGGAGGAAGAAGGGGAGGTCCAGATCCTGTTTCCGGCGGGAGAACCGGCGAGCAACAATCTGGGAGTGCGGGTTGTAGATGGCGCTGCCAAGGGGCTTATCCTTGAAATCCTTCAGGGAAATGACCTCTCCGGGCTGGGGGTTTCCGAATGATTTCTTGACCTCGGAGGCGTAAACCCATTCGTGTCCGTGGAAGATTCTGGAGCGTGGTTTGACGACGAGACCGGGCATGAGAAGGGGAATTGGAGGGCGATTTGTCTTGAATGCTGGCGAGCAGAGGATTAGGCCCTGCCCTCCACCTCATGGGTAAGCAGTATAACAAGGTCCAGAAGCGTCGCCGCCGAAAGCAGTATTTGAAACGCAAGCGGGAGCAAATGAATTCGAGTGCCTCCCTGAAGAAGTCTTCGAGCGATTCACGTGCTCCGGCGAAGAAAGCCGCGAAGAAAGCCGCAAAGAAAGCCGCAAAGAAAGCCGCAAAGAAAGCGGCCAAGAAGGCTGTGGCCAAGAAGGCTGTGGCCAAGAAGACTGCGAAGAAAGCGGCCAAGAAGGTCGCTCCCGAGGAGAAGCCGGCAGCAGAGGCACCCGCTCCCGAGGAGAAGCCGGCAGCGGAAGCGCCCGCCCCCGAGGAGAAGCCGGCAGCGGAAGCGCCCGCCCCCGAGGAGAAGCCGGCAGCAGAGGCACCCGCTCCCGAGGAGAAGCCGGCAGCGGAAGCACCCGCTCCCGAGGAGAAGCCGGCAGCGGAAGCACCCGCTCCCGAGGAGAAGCCGGCAGCGGAGGCCCCTGCTCCTGAGGAGAAGCCGGCAGCGGAGAACCCAGCTCCGGCGGAAGATCCTCCCGCTGACGAGAAATAGTCTCCGGACCGCTCCTTGAAGGGAGGGCGGTATGCTCGGGATTGGACGTAGCGGAAAGTCTCGCCTTCCGGGGCGAATGACCCCCGCCGTGAAGGTGTGTGCCGGGCGCAGACTGCAGTGCGTGTTCCTGGGTTTGGGGCTCGTGGGCTGCCAGGAACCGGATGCAACCAACCTTGTTGATCCGGAAGCCATTCTTGAGCGATTGCAGACGGAAGACCGGATGAATGCCATCCTGGCGCTTGCGCCGGATGTGGAGAACCAGCTGAGGGCCCTGCCCTCCGGGCCGGACCGTGGCCCGCTCCATGGGTTGCCTGTGCTGGTGAAGGATAATATCCACGTCCGAGGGATGCCAACCACGGCAGGCTCAAAGGCGCTGCTTGGGAACATGGCAGAGACAGATGCTCCGGTGATTGCGAACCTGAGAAGAACCGGAGCCATCGTGGTGGGGAAGACCAATCTGTCGGAATGGGCCAACTTCCGATCCACGTCCTCGACCAGCGGATGGAGCAGTGTGGGAGGATTGACCACAAACCCACACGATTCCTCATGTAGTGCCTGTGGCTCCAGTTCGGGGAGTGGGGCAGCAGTGGGAGGAGGGTTGGTGCAGGCTGCGATTGGGACGGAGACCGATGGCTCGATCACGTGTCCGGCTGCCATGTGTGGAATCGTAGGGCTCAAGCCAACCGTCGGTCTGCTTTCCACGGAAGGGATCATTCCCATCGCGGCCAGTCAGGATACCGCGGGTCCCATGACGCGGGATGTGCGCCTGGCGGCCCGCATGCTCAGTGCGATGGCGGGCGAAGGCAGTCAGGATTACGAGGCCGCCCTCCGTGCTGATGCGCTCGATGGCGTCAGGCTCGGTGTTCTTCTCCCGTTGTGTGATCGTTATGGGGAGACGGTCGCGGCAACCTTCACGGAGGCGCGGAGGATACTGGAGTCCGCGGGAGCGACTCTCGTTGAAATTACCGAGATTCCGGAAATGCGAAGGATCAGCCAGCTTGAATGGGCGCTGCTACTGAGGGAGTTCAAAAGAGACCTCAACCTCTATCTGGCCGCGACTCCGCCGGCAGTGAAGACGAGAACGCTTGCTGAGCTGATTGCCTTCAACGAGGCCCATGCCTCCGAGGTGATGCCATACTTCGGGCAGGAGATCTTCGAGCAGGCGGAAGCGACCATGGGTGGCGAAGATCCCAACCTGCCTGCCATGGCCGCCGAGGCAAGGAATCTCGCGGGTCCGGAAGGGATTGACCGGTTGCTTGCAGCTTACGACTGCGAGGCGCTCATCGCGCCCACCACGGGCAGAGCGTTTCCGATCAGTCTCCAGGAGGGCGATTCCTTTCAAGGAGCTGCAACCACCCTGCCGGCGGTCTCGGGTTACCCTCACCTGACGGTGCCGATGGGTGAAGCCGGGGCCCTTCCCGTCGGATTGTCCTTCATAGGCCCGGCCCGGTCTGAAGCGGAATTGTTCGCCCTGGGCTATGCGTTTGAGCAGGCCCGGGGCGAATGACCGCTGCGAGCCCATGGCGTTCCGGGATTTCTGAGGATTTGACCCCGGCCAGCTGGCGAGGGATGCTCCGGGGCGATGTCGAAGAAGATGAGTTGGTTTTCGTTTGCCGTGGTGGCGGCGCGGGCCCTGCTGCAATACCGCGAAACGAGGCGGAAGCTCATCTTCTTCACGATCATTGCCCTGCTGGGAGTGTTTGCGATGGGGAACTGGCCCCTGTCCTCCTGGCTGGAGGAGAGTCCGTGGCTCTTCCTCTTCTACTGGTCAGGCTGCGTGTTCCTGGCCATGTTCCTCTTCCTTCTCGGCCTCTACGATGCCCTTCGGGTGCTCAAGGACTTCAGGGATGTCAAAAAAAGCCTGCAGGCTGGAGATGGCAACTAGGGCCTCTTCGTGCCAGAGCAGCAAAACCAAGAACCAATTGTTAAGATCGTGAACCGCTGGATGGATGAGTTTTTTGAGCTGTTGCGCTTTCCAAGTATCTCCACGGACTCGCGCCACCGGAGTGATGTCGAGGCCTGTGCAGAATGGCTTTCCACCCGCATGGAGTCGGCTGGTTTGCAGAGCGGGATTCATCCCACTCCCGGGCACCCGGTGGTCATCGGTCGCAACGAGCACGAGGCCGGGCGCCCCACTGTGCTCGTCTACGGGCATTACGATGTACAGCCGGTCGATCCACTGGAGCTCTGGGAGAGCGACCCGTTCAGCCCTGTTGTCCGGGACGGCAAGGTATGGGCCCGTGGGGCAACCGACAACAAGGGGCAGTTCTTCGCGCACCTCTGCGGTATTGCGGAGACCATTGAAGAGGCCGGAAAGCTTCCGGTGAACCTCATCATGCTGCTGGAGGGGGAAGAGGAAATCGGCTCCCCCAGCCTGCGCCCTTTTCTTGAAGAGCACCGCGAGACACTGGCTTGCGATGTGATCGTGGTTTCAGATACGGGGATGGTTGCTCCCGGCGTGCCTACGCTGGGTTACGGGTTGCGGGGAATTACCTGCTGCGAGTTCGCGGTGCGCGGGCCGGTTCGCGACTTGCACTCCGGAGTTTACGGGGGTGCCGTGGCCAATCCCGCCACGGCGGTAGCCCGGTTGGTGGCAAGCCTGCACGATGAGAGCGGACGAGTGCAGATTGAGGGATTTTATGACGAGGTGGCAGCCCTGGAGGACTGGGAGCGTGAAATGTGGCGGGGAGTGCCGGGAATGAGTGAGGAGGATCTACTGACCGTCACGGGCTCTCCCGGGTCCCATGGGGAGGAAGGCTACACCTCTGCCGAGCGCCTGTGGGCCCGGCCCACGGCGGAGGTGAACGGAATCTGGGGTGGTTACCAGGGGGAGGGCTCCAAGACGGTCCTGCCCGCTGAGGCGTTTGCCAAGCTATCCTTCCGCCTGGTGCCCAACCAGGACCCGGTGACCATCATGGACAAGGTCCAGGCTCATCTTGAGAAACATTGTCCGGCCGGGGTGACCATTGAGGTGGAGCGCGGGCACCATGGGCAGGCCTACCATACCGATCCGCACTCTGCATATGGCAAGGCGGCGCAGGAGGCGCTGCTCAAAACCTTCGGGAGGGATCCGGTGTTGATCCGGGAGGGGGGCAGTATACCGATCATCCAGGACTTCAAGGAGGTGCTCGGAGTCGACACCCTTCTCCTTGGGCTGGCGTTGCCCGATTGCCAGATCCATTCCCCCAATGAAAACTTCACGGTAGAGAATTTCGAGGGAGGGATTCGTCTGAACCGGGTCTTGTTTGAAGAGCTCGCTGGTTGTTAGATACCACGCAAGGCCCATGAGTGACGAGGCAACCACCAAACGCGATTTTATCCGGGATATCGTGGCGGAAGACCTGGCGAGCGGAAAGCACGCCAGGATTGTGACCCGCTTTCCTCCGGAGCCCAATGGCTACCTCCATATTGGACATGCCAAGGCGATCTGCCTGAGCTGGGGCATAGCGCAGGAGAACGCCGCCACGGGTTCGGACTTTCATCTCCGCTTTGATGACACGAATCCTTCAAAGGAGGAGCAGGAGTATGTCGATAGTATCCAGGAGGACATCCGGTGGCTGGGCTGTGACTGGGGTGAGCACCTCTATTTCGCGAGCAACTATTTCGAGTTCTTTTATGACTGTGCGGTGCATCTCATCAGGGAGGGCAACGCGTTCGTGGACGAGCAGACGGCGGAACAAATCCGGGCGGCGCACGGCACAGTTTCAGAGCCGGGGAAGGAATCTCCCTTCCGGGATCGACCCGTGAACGAGAACCTGGAGCTTTTTGAGAAAATGCGGGCCGGAGGGTTCCGGGATGGGGAGGCTGTCCTGCGAGCCAGGATCGACATGGCTTCGCCGAACATGCATCTGCGTGACCCGATCATTTACCGGGTCCTGCACGAGAGCCACCACAACACGGGAGATAAGTGGTGTATCTACCCGATGTATGACTTCGCCCACCCGCTGGAGGACGCTCACGAGCACGTGACCCATTCTCTCTGCACGCTCGAATTTGAGGTGCATCGGCCGGTCTATGAGTGGGTGATCGAGCATTGCCCGGTACCATCCGTCCCGCGTCAGATTGAATTTTCCCGGCTTACCCTGAACTACACCGTCGTCAGCAAGCGCAAGCTCCTGCAACTCGTGGAGGAAGGGAAGGTGGACGGCTGGGATGATCCACGCATGCCCACCCTGTCCGGAGCCCGAAGGCGGGGGTATCCCCCGGAGGCTGTTCGCAACTTCTGTGAGGATGTTGGAATCACCAAGTTCAAGGGAGTCACCGATGTGGCCCGTCTCGAGAATGAGGTGCGTAAGGTCCTCAATGCAACCGCTCCGCGGCGCATGGCAGTCCTCGATCCCCTCAAGATGGTCCTTGTCAACATGCCGGAGGATCACTTCGAGGAAGTCGAAGCCCAGAACAACCCCGAAGACGCACATGCCGGGGCGCGGAAGCTATCCCTGGGACGTGAAATCTGGATCGAGCGAAATGACTTCACGGTAGAGCCACCACGGAAATACTTCCGTCTCGCCCCGGGCCGGGCCGTCCGGCTGCGCGGCGGATACATCGTGCAGTATGTGGATCATGTATGTGATCCCGGCAGCGGAGAGGTGACTGAGGTGCATTGTGAATTCCTGCCGGATACGATCGGCCAGCCACCGCCCGAGGGAGTTGTGTGCAAGGCCGCCATTCACTGGGTGAGTGCAGCCCACGCCGAGGAGGCGGAGGTTCGCCTCTATGATCGTCTCTTTGATCATGAGAATCCGGATGCGGCGGAGGATGGATTTCTCTCGGTTCTCAATCCTGATTCTCTTGAGATTATTGCGGGAGCGAAGCTGGAACCGGGTCTCGGGAGCGAGCCAGCCGGGTTCTGCTGCCAATTCGAGCGGCTGGGCTATTTCTGCGCGGACTCACGCTATCACGGGTCGGGGAGCAAGGCCGTTTACAACCGGACGATTGGGTTGCGTGACACGTGGGCGAGGAAGTCATGAGCGATTCTTGATTTCGCCAGCAAGTTAAGGTCACTCAAGAGTCTTAGCGGGAAAAGAAGTCAGTATTTCCTAATGGAAGCAGGCCGCCCTGACAGTCTTCCAGATAGTATGGATACGTTGAGGGGATGGGCTGCAGCCCCTGCCGTTATTGGCGGTGAACGGGTGTCTGGAACGGGATGGACCAGCTGTTGATTTGTCATCCTCAACTAGCACGTTTTACTAACTAAAAAATATATGGATGGGCTGATAATAGCCCGGGTTTGATGGGTGCCGGTTCTCAACTGCACCCTGTTCATGAAAACAAACTTTCCCGGTCTTGCCCTGGCCATCCTGCTTAGTGCGTCTCTCTGCGCCGTGACCACTCTGCCGGCTGCTGAAGCGTCCTTCGCTTTTCCTGAGATTGATCATGGGGTGGGAGTGGCAGGAGAGCTCTATTACAGCCCGGCGCATCCGTCCCTGGCGCTTGGAAAGGCTGATCCGGTCGAGGGGTATCCTCACGTCAACGCCTCCCTTGCGGGCGATCTCTGTGGAATTGATGGCGAGCCGGTCTCCGGGGGCAGGGTGTTGCGCCGGTCGCGTCCGCTTTCGGTTGAACTGGCGCAGCGCAATGAGGAGGGGGAACGCCGGGTCTTCCGGGCCAGTTTGGCTTCGCTCCTGGCGCTGGTGGCTCCTTTTCTGCTTATGGGCCGACAGCGAGCCAGCTAAGCCTGCTCCAATCCCCGGCGGAACGCCCCGGGGGTTGCAGACGGAGGGGTGGTGAACAGGGGGGTGCCGTGACCGGATGGCCCTCTGCGGGAAGAGCCCTTCATGCCCCTGCCATGGTGGCTGGATCGAGGGCGCTGCTGAGCTGTTCGGCGGTAATCTCGAGTTCTTCGAGGCGTTCGGCGCACAGTTCCCGGACGGTGCGCCCGGTTGCGACGGACTCCTTGGCGATCCTGCTGGCCTGGTCATAGCCGATCACGGGAGCGAGAGAGGTCACCATCGAGAGGGAATACTCGATCAGCTCATTACAGCGTTCGACCTGGGCCTCGATGCCGTCCACGCATTTCTCGCGGAAGATGGTGCAGACGTTGGTGAGGAGGCGGATGCTCTCGAGAATGCACTTGGCCATCACCGGCATCATGACATTGAGCTCGAAGTGGCCGTTGGCCCCGCACCAGGTTACGGTAGAGTGATTGCCGAAAACACGAGCGGCCACCATGGTGACCGCCTCGCTCATGACCGGGTTGACCTTGCCGGGCATGATCGATGAACCGGGCTGGGTTGCAGGCAGGGATATTTCGCCGATGGCGCAGCGTGGCCCGGACCCGAGGAAACGCAGGTCATTCGCGATCTTATAGAGGCTGGCCGCAATCGTGTTGAGCTGCCCGTGGAATTCCACCATGGCGTCCTTGTTTGCCTGGGCTTCGAAGTGATTCTCAGCCTCCCGGAACTCGATTCCTGTTTTTTCCGCGATGAAGGCGATTGCCCGGGGGGGAAAGTCGGGATGACAATTCAGTCCGGTGCCCACTGCTGTTCCGCCGAGGGCGAGCTCGTGGATGGACTTCAGAGCCTTGTGGGAGCGGTCGACAGCTCTCTGGAGCTGCATGGCGTAGCCTCCAAATTCCTGGCCAAGACGAACCGGGGTGGCATCCATCAGGTGGGTCCGTCCGATCTTGAGAACATCGTGAAACTCCCCGGCCTTGGCCTGCAGGCTGTCACGGAGGGACAGGAGGGCGGGAAGGAGATCCTCCTTCAGAGCGACGCCGGCAGCGATGTGCATGGCCGTGGGAAAGGTGTCATTCGAAGACTGCCCCTGATTCACATCGTCATTGGGGTGCACGGGTTTTTCGCCGTGCCCGGAGTCCTCAGCCGCGCCGGCGAGTTGAGCGCAGCGGTTGGCAATCACCTCGTTGGCATTCATGTTGGTCGAGGTGCCGGAACCGGTCTGGTAGACGTCGACGGGGAAATGTTCGTCGAGCTTGCCCTCGTAGACTTCCCGGGCAGCCTGCTCAATGAGTGAGGTTTTTGCGGTTTGGACATGGCCCAGTTCGCCATTGACCCGGGCGGCCGCCCACTTGATCAGGCCAAAGGCCCGGACGATACCCGCTTCGACCGGTTCGTGGGAGACGGGAAAGTTCAGGACGGCGCGCTGTGTGGAAGCCCCGTAGAGGGCCTCGGCCGGCACCTGCATTTCGCCCATGGAGTCGCGTTCAGTGCGGGTTTCGCTCATGGAGCTAGAACTACGGTTCCGCTGCCGTCTTGCAAGCACGAGTGTGACCCGTGCCCGGGGAGCAGACCGGCCGCAGGGCAGGGCCGAGCGGTGGGTTCTCCGGGTCCTGCAGGGTGTGATGAAGGCCCGGTTCCGGCACGAAAACCCGCCCGGAGGGGAAAAAACCCTTGAACCGGGCCGGAATCCACGTAAGAGACGGCCTCCCATGGCCAAGAAGTGCTGGATCGAGCGAAACAAACGCAAGCAGAAGACCGTCAAGAAGTATGCCGACGTCCGTCGGAAACTGAAGGATGAGAAAGACTACGTGGGTCTGAGCATGCTGCCGCGTGACGCGAGCCCGACCCGGGTTGTGAACCGCTGCGAGGTGACTGGACGCCGGAGGGCCTTCCTTCGCCGTTTTCAGCTCTCCCGCATCACCTTCCGCGAGATGGCTTCCGCCGGTCTTATTCCCGGCGTGACAAAATCGAGTTGGTAGCGTAGCTTCCAATGCTCGACCTGCGACGGCAATGAACTGCCCTGCCGCTCGCGTTTCAGATGCCAATTTACGAGTATCTCTCAGAGAACCCCGATGATCCGGAGCGAAGTTGCGTCCGTTGCGCGCGGGGCTTTGAATTAAGACGACCAGTTGAGCGCGAACCCCTGGAGGTGTGTCCCCTCTGCAAGAATCCTGTTCGCAAGCTGATCAGCAATGTCAGCTCGCCCAGAGTGGCAAAACCGTTTTCGGCCCAGGAAGCCAAGCGAGCCGGCTTCACGGTGCTTGAGAAGCGTGACCAGGGCGTATTCGAGAGGCTCTGACCGGGATGGAAGGATTGTTGACAACGCTGGCGAGCGCCTCGGGAGAGGTGCCTCATGAGTTTCCCTCCCTGCTGGAGGCCTTGTTGCTGGTTGCCGGGATCATCTTCTTTCTGCTCCTGAATGCTTTCTTCGTGGCGTCGGAGTTTGCGATCGTAAAGGTGCGCCCCACCCAGATTGAGGGAGAATTAAAAGACAAGCCCCGGCGGGCTCGGACTGCCAAGCACGTGGTTGATCACCTCGATGGATATCTGTCCGCCAATCAGCTGGGGATTACGATCGCATCGCTCGCGCTGGGATTTCTCGGGGAACCATTCGTGGCGGCTCTCGTCGGGCCTGCGCTTTACAGCATGGACCTGCCGGACTTCGTGAAGAATGCGGTTCCGACCATTTCCTTCATCATAGCGATCATTTCCTTTACCTTTTTGCATGTCGTCATCGGGGAGTTGCTTCCGAAGTCGATCGCCATCCGCAAGCCTCTGGGGACGACCCTGGCCCTGGCCCGGCCGCTCCATGGGTTTTACGTGGCCTTCAAGTGGGCCATTGCGATCCTGAATGGGACTGCCAACTGGATCCTGAAGAAGGTGTTCAAGATCGATCCGGTCGCTGAGAGCGAGGGTGTTCACAGTTCGGAGGAGCTCGCAATCCTCGTGGAGGAGAGCGAACGTCAGCAGGAAGTCACGGAGACCGAGAGAGAGATTCTGATCAACGCCCTCGAGTTGAACGATCTCAAGGTGCAGGATGTGATGACCCCACGGAGTGAGGTGGTCTTCTTCGATCTCGAGGAGCCCTTTGAGAGCAACCTCGAACGAGCGGCGTCCACCAAGCACACCAGGTTCCCGCTTGTGCAGGGGCACCTGGACAATGCCGTGGGTCTGATCCACATCAAGGATCTCCTTACCCTCACGGGGGAAAGCGACCCTGACCTGCTTCGCATCAAGCGGGAGCTCAAGATTGTTCCCGAGACGATGCCGCTGGATGTGCTGCTCAACTTTTTCCTCAAGGAGCGGGCGCACCTCGCCATGGTGGTGGACGAGTTTGGAGACCCCTCCGGGCTCGTCTTTCTTGACAACGTCATCGAGGAGCTTGTTGGGGACATCCAGGACGAGTTTGACAATGAGTCGAGTGCCTTCACCCGCGTCAGTAATGATGAGTTTATCGTGGAGGGAGCCCTCACCCTTAATGAGCTTTCCGACCATGTTCCGGTTCTCGAGCTGGAGAGCGGAGAGGTGACTACAGTGGGCGGATACATAACCCAGCAGCTGGGCCATCTTCCCGAGCCGGGAGAGGCGATCGAGATCGTGGGCTACGAGGCGAAGGTGACGAGCACGGACGGCCGGCGCGTGGGCCAGGTTCATTTTACCCGCCAGGAAGGCCCGGAAGTCGAGGAAGTCGAGGAAGTCGAGGAAGGCACGGCGGGTCAGGACTCGGAAGAGAGCTCCTAGGTTCCGTTCGCCCGGGCCGTGGGTGGAGTTATGGCACCCCTCGAGGCGGTGTTTGCGTTCTTACGCATGGTCGAGCAATATGGAATCCACCGCGCGGTCCATCTGGAAGGTGTCGGAAAAGATAACGAGGGGAGTGCCTTCGGGAATGTCCCGTCGATTGCGCAGGGTGGCCACCGCATCCGCAATGGTATCGCGGGGTTTCTCCCGGAAGGGAATCACGAAGGGACGGACCCCGCGTGAAAGCGCGAGGCCGCGGCAGACGGTTTCTTCAGGGGTGAAGGCGTAAATGGGTGAACGAGGTCGCAGGAGAGCGGTCTGGTTTGCGGTGGCCCCGCTTCGCGTGAAGACCACCATGATGGAGTCCTGGATGGAATTGGCGAGCTGGACGGCAGCCCGCACGGCTCGTTGCCTCGGGGTCCGGAGGTCCGCTTCCTGGCCGTAGCCCAGCCCTCCGGAACGCTCGATGCGGCGAGCAACACGGTCGAGAACCTGAAGGCAGCGCTTGGGATGTTTCCCGATGGATGTTTCCCCGGAGACCATGAGGGCATCGGCCTCCTCGTAGACCGCATTGGCGCAGTCCGTGATTTCCGCGCGGGTGGGGGTGGGGCTCTCGATCATGGATTCGAGCAGGTGGGTGGCTACGATCACGCGTCGGCCAAGGTTGTGGCAGCGCTTCACGATACGGCGTTGAATGATGGGAAGTTCCTCGATGTGAACCTCGATCCCGAGATCTCCCCGGGCCACCATGATGAGATCGGAAGCGTGGATGATGTCGTCGAGGTTCTTGATGGCCTCCTGGTCTTCAAGCTTGGCGACGATCTGGGCACTGCCGCCTGCCTGTTCGATCTCGGCCCGCAGCTCGTTGACGTGATCGGCATCCCGGACGAAGGATCCGGCAATGAAATCAGCTCCGCACTCGGTGGCGAGTTCGATATCCTCACGGTCCTTGTCGGTGAGAGCTGGCAGATTGAGGCGCACGCCCGGAAGGTTGATGTGCCGCCGGGAGCCGAGTTTGCCGTTGGTGCGCACTTGGCAGGTGATGCGATCTTCCGTGACGTTCTCGATCTTCATGATCATGGCGCCGTTATCAACAAGGAGGGTGTCGCCCTCGCTGACATCGTTAACCAGACTGTTGTAGTTGACGGTTGTAGAACAGGGAATCGCTGCTTCGCTGCCACGGTGCCGGAACTCGACCTGGTCTCCTTTTGCGAGGGTGAAGGGCTCCGCGAGGGTCCCGGTACGGATGGAGGGCCCCTGTAAGTCGAAGAGGAGGCCGACCGTGCGGGCCCTGGGGGCATCGATGGAGGCTTCCCGGACATGAGCGGCTACCTGGCGGGCCCACTCATGAGAGGCGTGGCTCATGTTGAGTCGGAAGGTGTCTGCGCCGGCGTGCACGAGGGCGCGAATGGCATCGAGGGATTCAGTGGTGGGACCGAGAGTGGCGAGGAGTCGAGTACGGCGCACGCAGGCAGGTTGGATGGGGAATGGCCGGTGGACAAGGCGCAGAATCTGCCAAGGTTGTGAATAATCATTCGAATCGTAAGCCGGAATTGGACCGTGGGGAGGCCCTCCTGGCCCCTGGAGGGGGTGTCGCTTGACCCGGCTGCGCAAAATTCATTTTCACCGCGGAGCTGATCTGCACAATCACGTCGAGTGATGTTCCCCAAGCACTCTGGCTTGAGCCTGCTCCTGCAGAGAGAGTGGAGCGCGACTGGGGGTTTGCGTCTTGATTGAAACGTTGGAAGGGAGAGGAAGGATCTTTGTAAAGACTTTGGAATCATGCGACTACTGATCACTATCGCGGCCACCCTTGGCGGGTTTTTCATCCTGCAAGCATGGGCTCAAGCCCCGGCATGGAGGCAGAGTTACGATGCGGGGTATCTCGACCGCTCCGGGGCGTATGCCGGAGGGTCCGAAATCATGCATCTGGTTGCCCACCAGGGCAAACTCTATGCCGCTAATGGCTACTGGGTGGATGCGCGCTGGGTGATACCCCCTGAGGGGCGGAAGCAGAGTGCGCAGGTTCTCCGGCTGGACGCCGCCGGGGGGCAATGGCAGGTTGACCTCGACACGGGAAAGTCCAATGGACTCGGTTTGGACTACATGAAGGGGAATGTCCTGAAGTCGGTGACCTTTACCCGGGACGGAGCAGGTGCCCTGCTGGCCAGTCCCCGCAACCTGCTGGTGATGGCAGCGGGAGCGAACTTCGAGCGGGGAGGGGCCGTATCCGTCTGGGTCCGGGACGACGAGAACGGCACGTGGAGCCACAGTCTGGTGCGCCATGGATCCAGTGCCGGTGGCGTTCGCTGGGTGCCCCGCGACATGGAGGTGCATCGGGACAAGGTCACGGGAATCGAGAGGCTGTTCCTGTCTCTGGGCAATCCGGGAATCGTGTGCGGGGTCTACGATGAGGCGGCGGAGGGAGGAATTCGGTGGAGCCGGCATCTTGAGTTTCCTTTTCTGGAGGAAGGGAGCTTTCGCACCCGGCCGCTCGGAATGACGAGGGCAAACGGATCACTTTATTTTTCAGAGGGGGGGGCCATCTACCAGCGGATGGATGGCGAACAGGCCGGCTACCGGAAGGTGCTCGACCTCCACGAGGATACCGATACGGACGTGGGGGGTATCCGGGGGTTGACGGCGATGGCACATCCGGACGGCGATGGGGAATCGCTGCTGTTTCTGTGGGCTCCGGGGGACCATTCCCCGAGCCAGATCAAGCGGATGGATCCCGATGGGAAGGGGGGCTTCACGCTGCATGACGAAGTGCGCGTGATCGACCTGATGAGCGACAGCCTCGGACTGGAAGTAACCTACACCCTGGGGGCACACAATATGATGTATCCGGTAGTTGACCCGGCCACCGGGGAGCTCGTGCACCTGATCGGATTCCAGGGAAACATCCGGGGAAAGAACGAGTTGCGCTGGAAGGGAAGCGCGCTTTACGCAGGGGCGATGTATGCGGTGCGACGGGCAGACCGGACCTACGAAGTGATGGAGGTCAACAATTCATTCGCCCCCGGCATGCCGGTCCTGGTCTCGCCCCGGACATTCTGCCTCTCCCCGTTTCATGATGGAGCGCTCTACGTAGGTGGCCACGACGCGAGCCGAAAGATCTCGGACGACATGGCTTGGATTTATGAAGCGCCCGTGGAGGTGGCGCTGGGGCACGAGAAGGGGCGGTCGACCCGGCCGGAGGCCCTTCCCTCGCTGCGATCACCACGCCTCTCGGAGGGGCCGCTGTATGAGTTGCGCATCTACTCCGCCAACGAGGGAAGACATGGTGCCTTGATCCGGCGTTTCCGGGAGCACACCGATCGCCTGTTCCGGAAACATGGGCTGGAATCCGTTGGCTACTGGATTCCAACCGAGGGTCCGGCCAAGAAGCGTCGCCGGTTTGTCTACCTCCTCAAGCATCCCTCCCGCTATGCGGCCTATCGTAACTGGGTGAACTTCTTGAATGACCGCGAGTGGAGGAACGTTCTCGATCAGCCGGAGTTCCAGGGGCTTCTCTCTCATCGTCCTGAGAGCATTTTCCTTACGGAGAACGACTACATGGCCTTCAAGGATGTGGCCAATGGACAACCAGGGGGGGTTTTTGAGTTGCGCACCTACGTGGCGCGACCGGGCAAACTGGATGCTCTGAACAAGCGGTTCCGGACGCATACGATGCGCCTGTTCGACAAGCATGGAATCAGCAATGTCGGCTATTGGACACCCTTTGACCAACCGGAGTCGGCCACCACCCTGGTCTGCCTCCTGCACCACGCCGATCGTGAACAGGCGGATACGAACTGGCAGGAGTTCCTGGCTGACCCCGAGTGGGAGAAGGTGCGCCGGGAGTCAGAAGCGGACGGCAGTGTGTTGGAAGCTCCACCGGAGAGAACCTACCTGCGGGGATTGGGTTTTTCGATGTTGAAGTAGGGGTGGCGGAACTGCCGCGAAGGAATAACGGTGACTTGCCCCAGTTGGCATCCCATGCTGCCGGGCATGGAAGTTGAGTTGGGGAAGCTGACCCGCCGTGAGTTCCGTGAACGTATGGATGGAGGTTTGTTGAAGGCCTGCATCATCCCGGTGGCAGCGGTGGAGCAACACCTCGAACACATGGCGATGGAGCACGACTGGCGCAGCGTCACCCATGTCGCCCGCGCAGTGGCTGAGCGTCTCCAGCCGGGGGTGCTGGTTGCAGAGGGTCTGATGGCGGGGATCAGCGAGCACCACATGCGGCACCCCGGCAGCCTTACCCTGCGACCGGCTACCTTTCTGGCGGCAGTCAATGATCTTGTGCGCAGTGTGCATATGGCTGGGTTCAGTAATATACTCGTCCTGAATGGGCACGGAGGCAACGTGGCTGCCTGCGAAGCGGTCTGGGATCAGTTCCTGCGTGAATTTCAGGTGAACCTTCACTTCCTGCCTTACTGGAGCGTGCTCACCGCCGAGGATGCGGAGGAATTGCTGGAAACGGGTTCGCGGCTCCCGGAGGACCTTCCCGGCCACGCCCAGGAGTTTGAGACGTCCATCGGGTTGGCCGCTTTTCCGTCAAATGTGCGCGTCCATATGTGGGCCGATCAGGAGGACCAGAAACCTTCGGCTGCCACGGCCGCGAAGGGAGAGGCCTTCCTCGAAAGGATTATTGACCGGCTTGCAAATCATGTGGAGGAGATGATCGCGGGTGCCCGGGTCGCCGAGGTTCCGGCATTTTTTGAGTAGACGGGGCGCCTTGTTTCCGGGGAGCTGAGGACCAAACAGAAATAAAAGTTCTGAATATGGGCGATTCGTGAGGAGGATAGGTGGAGAGTGATCATGGATCCCAGTGCTGAATTTGTCCGTCTCTGGACGCGTCATCAGGCCGAGATAGAGCGTTATCTGTTCATGATGATGCCGCGGACGGGGGACGTGGGTGAGATTCTTCAGGACGTGAGTGTCAAACTCTGGGAGAAGTGGGGCCAGTTTGATCAGGAGAGGCCCTTTGTACCGTGGGCTCGTAAGTTTGCATGGTTTGAGGTGCAGAAGTGGCGCCAGCGGCAGGCTCGTGAGAAACTGGTCTTTTCGGATGGATTACTGGAGCAGCTCAACGTGGTCTATGAGAACGAGGTGAGCCTCATGGAAACGCGGCGCAAGGCCCTGGAGGTCTGCCTCGGAAAACTGAATCAACAGGAGCGCAAGTGGGTACAGCTGCGGTATTCCAGACATGGCGCGGTCAAGGAGGAGGCGGAACGCAGGGGAGTGAGCATGCACAAGCTTTATTATGCCCTTGAGAAGATCAGGAATCGTCTCCTTGAGTGCATTGGAGAAACGATGAGGAAGGAAGGTTGGAGCGATGCCTGAAGCCGACCACGAGGAGCTTGATCAGCTGTTGACCAGACTTGTCGACACGGTCATTACGGCGGAGGAATTTGCCCGGTTGGAGACCTTGCTCACTAGCGATGTGGCCTCGCAGGAACGCTACGTGCATTATCTCGGACTCCATGCGGACCTCCGGGATGCCGGGGAGAAGGTGGAGTCGCAGATCGGACGGGAAGAAGAGGGGAGCTCCCGAAGCAGCCGGGCAGGGCGAGCGCTGGCCTGGTTGACGGGTGTGGCGGCGGCCTTGCTTCTCTTCGGAATACCAGTAACTCATTTCCTCAGATCTCCGGAGGGAGGGACGACGCCGATCCTGCGGGTTGCTGAGTGGAATGGAGCAGTTGGCTGGACCGGGGGCGGAGGCCGGTCGGTCCGCGGTATCAAGATCGGGGATGAGCTCGGAGGGGGCACGCTGGAAGTGGTTGCGGCCGATTCGTGGGCAGAATTGGTTTTTGATGATGGAACCACGGTCTGGGCCTCCGGGCCCGCGCTGGTCACGTTCTCGGAAGGACCGGAAGGAAAACGCATCTTCTTGAGGAGGGGAGATCTATCCCTCGATGTCGCCCCGCAATCGGCAGGGCATCCCCTGCTCTTGCAGACTCCTTCTGCGGAAGTGCAGGTTCTCGGAACCCAGTTCAACGTGACCGCCGATGTTTCTGCGACCCAGCTGGCGGTTCACGAGGGCCTGGTAAGGGTCACGCGGCTGGCGGACGGGAAAACACGGGACGTCCCTGCCGACCATCATGTGGTGGCCGCGCTGGACCAAAAGACGGATTTTGATGCCCTGCCGAGGGGAGAGTCGGTCAGGAGCTGGAACTGCGACCTGCAGCGCGACGTTCGTCAGGGCTACTGGCGAACGGGCGCCGGGGAGGGCTCCGGTGCCCTGCGGGCGGAGACCCACTTGTTCCGTGGAGATTTCGGGGAACGCAAGGATCCGGTTCTCCTTCACAGTGTGGTGGTGCGGCCATCGGACTCCAATGGAACGCCGGTCCTGTTGACGGAAGGAGCACGCCTGCGGGTGGTGGGGCGACTGGAGCGGAGTTGTGCAGTTTCGTTCGGTTTTGGTACTCACCGGGTGCGAGGGGTCCTTTCGGGAAAGTATGCGCTTTCACGAAAAATCGAGCTGGCAGGGCAAGCGGGAGGACAGTTTGAGATGGAACTTTCCCTGGATGAGATCCCCCGGATGAAAGAAAGTTTCCCCGGGTCTCCCGCCGGGCAGGAACTTGGGTGGGTCTGGATTCAGACCGTGCGCGAGGATGCGGGTCTTGAAGTGACGAGCGTGGAGTTGATTAGCAGGAGTAGTGATGGATAAGTCGATCAAAGTGCATCTTGTCTGGGGAACGGTGGCTATCGCAGCCTTTCTCACCGGTTATTTTGTGCTGCCTTCCGACCCCGATGAAGGGCCTGCCTTTATTCCACGGCACAGTGGAGGCCGTGGAACAGAAGCCCGGGCCGCAGACCCGGACTCCAGGGGAGCCGAGACCGCCCTCCAGGGAGAAGGCGCCGGGAACGCAGCCGAGAAGATTGGGAAGGATGAGGTAGCCCGGATGCTCGCGGAGAAGGTTACCCTGACAAAATGGAATATCGTGGAGCTGGGCGAGCAGTTCAGGACCTCGTCTGATCCGGTGGCCAAGCGGTTGGCTTTCTCAAAGCTGCTCCAGGGATTGACTGCGGAGAATGCGCTGCTCGTCAGGGAGCAGATAGAAGGACAGGATCACCGGAGTGCCGAGTTTCAGGAGTTTCATTATGCCTGGGGGGCGGTTGCCGGGGTTGAGGCCATCATGTTTGGTATCGATACCGAGGAAGATGACATGAAACCAGCCCTCGCGGGTTGGGCCGGCACGAGTCCGGCGGAGGCCATGGCCTGGATCGAAGGTCTGGATATGGAAAATGATTCCCGTTTTGATCCCCTGCTCAAGGATCGCAAGCTTGAGGCAAATGGCTTACGTCACCACTTGCTTTCGGGCATCGTTGAAGGGTTGGCAGATACAGACACGAGGCAGGCTGCGGATTTTGTCGAGAGGATGGTGGCCAGTGGACAGGCTCATCCGGGTCAAATGCACATTGTCACCGGGGAAGTCCTGCGGGCTGCTGACAGCGCCCCGGATGCGTCCTCGTGGGCCGAGTCCCTCCCCGAGGGACGGATGCGTAATGAAGCGCTGGGAAGGGTTGCAGATCATTTTGCGGGAAGGGACCCGGCCGGAACCGCTGAGTGGGCCCAGGGATTCACGGATCAACCCGGGACCGAGCGGATCTTCTGGGAAGTAGGGGCCAACTGGGCGGGCCGTGATCCCAAGGCGGCCCTTGAATGGGTGAGCGATTTGCCGGAGGGGCAGAGCCAGCAGATTGGGATGCGAGGTAGTTTGAATTCCTGGGCGCGCAGGGATCCCACTGCGGCGGGGGAGTATCTTCAGGAGATGGCGCCGTCTCCCCTGCGAGATGCCGCGATTGCGGGTTACAGCACCCATGTGGTCTGGGAGAACCCCACTGCGGCCATGAGCTGGGCGGAGTCCATTGCGGCCCCGGAGCGGCGTCAGGAGGCCATGGTGGAGGTAGCCCGGTCCTGGCAGCGGAAGGGTGGACAGGGTTTGAATGACTGGCTTGAGAATTCAGGCCTGCCGGCAGACGTCCGGGAACGGATCATGGAACCGCACCGGGGTCGCAGGGATTGATTGAACCCATGCCGAAGCGAACCGTCATCGTGCACTCGGTCTGGGGCCTCGTTTCCGTGGGACTGCTTCTCTCCGGTTCGAGACTGGGCAGGGGTGCCAGTGGGAACGATGAGCCGAAAGAGGTGAAAATTCCAGTCTCTCGTGGCGGGATGGCAAAGAGCGCCGGGCCGGAGGAAGAGCCTCCCTACATTCCCCTTCCGGATGCCCCGCTTGAGGAACAGAGCGTGGTTGAAGAGGAGCGGTCGTCCCGAAAGAGTGCTGTCACCGTAACGCGGAACCGGAAACTGCACTCAGCCCGGCGATCCCTGAGCCAAGCTTCCTCCGAGGCATTGCGGACGCGTGGCCCGCTGAGTGGTGCGCAGATCAACGCTCTGGTGGTGCAGTCGATCAAGGGATCCAGTCCGGTGGAGCGACGAAAGGCCTTTGACCGGATCCTGAAGGAGATGTCCTCGCCCACCTTCACACGCGAACAGGCTTTTCTCATGCGTTCGGAGATGGCCCGGAACGGGGCAGATGGACGAATGTGGCAACTTTGGGACTATGCGTGGGGAGCAAATGACCCGGCTACTGCGGTGGCGCATTTGGCTGAAATTGAACCACGCTATTTCGAGGGCTTTCTCGGGAACATGATCCCGGGATTGGCGAGTGTTGATGCCCAGGGCGCGATCGATGTATTCTCGGAGTTGAATCCGGATGTGCAGTCCCGGGTGCGACGGCGATTGCTGGAGGGCTTGATCGATAATGACGTGGCCGTGGCCACCGACTATATGTACGACTCTACCGACCTGCAGAACTATAATTGGCGTCCGATGGACACGCTGGCGCGTGAGCTGGTACGGGACCAGGGCCTGGAGAGCGCCCTCGAATGGGCTCATGAGTTGCCCGAGGGTTCGTTGCGGGGAAGTGCCTGGAGTGCGACTTATGCCCATTGGGGATCGCGTGATCCCCAGCGTGCCATCGAATCCATCATGGAGATGGATCCCTCGACTGACCGGAACCTGGCGATCAATGGGTTCACCGCCGCCTATGCTCATGAGAATGGTTCCACGGCGGTTGAATGGGCCGCCGAGATCACCAACCCCAGCCTACGGGAGGGAGCATTAGCGCGAGCGTTCACCCAATACCACCGGCAGGATCCGGCGGCCGCCGCGGAAGCTTTCCGGTCCATGGATGTTGCGAGGGAGGTTTGGCAACGGGCGACCGGGCAGGCTTGGTCAGAAGCGAGCGGGGCCGGCCGGGGAGGAACTGACGGTGCGGCTCCGACGGAGGGAAACCAGACGGCGAATTAAAGCTGCTGTCTTGGAGATGGAGAACCCGCGCATGGGTCACGGAGAGCTTTGCACCTGCTTCTGCGGAAGGATCGTAAAGGAGAATCCCTGAGGGGGAGCTGGTGCCCTACCTAGCACGCTGAACAGCTGTAGCCTTGCTACCTTGTCTTCTGGCTTAGATAAAGGAGGGAACATGGCCAAGGGATTTTGTCACCTTTACTGCGTTTGTCCTCCTTTCTTGCGGAGGTTGTACAGTGCGCTTCCGTGGATCCTGATCGTGTCCCCGCTCATGGCAGCTCCTCATGAGGGAGGGGCGGGAGCAAAGCGCGTCGTGGTCTGGGAAACCAAGGAGCTCTTCAGGAGGCCGAAAGTGCATGTAACCAAGGAGCGCCCTGCGAAAGGAATGCGTTCATTTTTCTATGAGGGAGCCGATTACAAGGGAAAGTCCACCTGGGTTTTCGCCTACTATGCGGCCCCGGAAGGGGAGAGGCCCGCAGGGGGATGGCCGGCAGTGGTCTGTGCCCATGGAGGAGGCGGTACGGCTTTTCCGGATTGGGTGAGACACTGGAACCGTCAGGGCTACGCGGCCATCGCGATGGACCTGGAAGGGCACTTGCCCGGAGGGCGGCACTTCGGGGTGGAGGGGAACTTTCCCTCCAACGTGAAGCACCGGAATGGGGGGCCCAAACGGGAGGGTTGGTTCGGGGATATTGCCCGGCCCGACAAGGAGCAATGGTTTTACCATGCCGTCGCGGATGTGATTCGTGCCAATTCTCTCCTGCGCGCCTCGCCCCAGATCAATCCAAGGAAGGTCGGGCTGACAGGGATTTCGTGGGGCGGAACGGTTGTGAGCGCAGCAGCGGGAGTGGACCCGCGGTTTGCCTTTGTCATCCCGGTCTACGGTGGTGGATTCATTCACAGGCATGAGATGACCCCGGACCAGTACCGGGATTACCTCGCCAAGTGGGACCCCTCGGCGCACCTGTCCCACGCGAGAATGCCCATGCTCTGGGTCAATGGAGTCAACGAACCGGTTTTTCCCCTGGATGGTTTCAGCAGGTCGGCCGCTCTGGCGGGTGGCCCCAGCACCTTGTGCATCCGGCCTTTCCTGCCTCATGGTCACGGCTTTGGCTGGGAAGAAGTGTGGGAGATTGGCGGATTTGCGAATGGAATTGTCCGGGGCGGCAAACCGGTTCCGAGGGTGGCTCCACCGCGGATGGACCGGAAGGACCGTCTTGTCCGGGCGAAGTTCAGTGGAGAACTTAAAAGCGCTTCGGTGGGGTTCACCACGGCTCGCTCATGGAAGAACCAGGCCTTGAGCAGGATCCCCTGCAAGGTCGAAAAAGGCGAACTTGTCTCGACCAAGCCTCTTCCGCCTGAAGCGACGGCATTCATGATCAATGCCAGGGGTGGTGGAGTCTGGAACGATGGGTGCATCGACTCGGTATTGGTCTACCTGAAGTGAGGAGAAGAGCGGCTGCCGGCATTGAGGGCCGGAGGATGGTTTTACGCTCTGCCGGCCCGGGGTTCTGTCCGCCCGCCTTGACCCGGCGTCCCGAATGGGGGAGCCTCCCGGGATTGCAACATTCCCCTCGAGAGCGATGAGTTCCTCCTTCCTTCCATTCACACTTCTGGCCGCCACTGTCGCGGGATGTCTTGGGTTACCTCTTGCGGGGGCATCGTCCGGGCCCACGCAGGTTTTCATTCTGGCCGGGCAATCCAACATGGAAGGGCAGGGAGTCGTTTCTATGGACCATGCGAAGTATTACAATGGAGGAAAGGGAAACCTTGTCTGGTCCATGGCCAACTCCCAGAGCAAGGAGCATATGGCGCACCTCCGGGACGGGCAGGGAAACTGGGTGCAGCGGAAGGACGTCACCATCACCTTCAAGGCGCGCAACAAGGTAAGGACAGGGCCGCTTACGGTGGGATATACTGGTTATGGTGAGAGCAGCCATATCGGCCCCGAGCTCCAGTTTGGCCATCTCATGGGGGATCACTTCGACCAACCGGTTCTCCTGATCAAGACGGCCTGGGGCGGAAAGAGCCTCCAAAAGGACTTCCGTCCGCCCAGTTCCGGTGGAGAAACAGGTCCGTTTTACCTCCAGATGATTGCAGAGGTGCGGACGGCCCTAGCCAAACTGGGCGATGCCGGATTCGAACTGCGGGGCTTTGTGTGGATGCAGGGCTGGAACGACATGGTTTCCGAGGAGGGCACCGCCGAGTATGCCGGGAACCTTGAGAACCTCGCGAGGGATGTGCGGCGGGAGTTCAAGACACCGCAACTCCCGGTGGTGATTGGGGAACTGGGGAACGGTGGGAAAGCGAGGGAGGGTAGCGGAATGGACCGCTTCCGTAAGGCCCAGCGCGCAGGATCGGAAAAGATTGCCAATGCCCGCTTTGTGCCGACAGCCCATTGTGCCCGTCCCAGAGAGCTTTCTCCCAACATGGGACACGGACACCACTGGTTTGGAAACGCGGAAAGCTATTTCCTCGTGGGAGAAGCCCTCGGGATAGGAATGAAGGAGCTGCTCGGCAGATAAGTGCTGCTGGGGGACAGTCTGGACAGCGCTCTTACGGTCTGCTCGTGCAGATGACTTTGTACGCTGGCCGTGCGGAGAAGAGACGGCGAGAAGCTCCTTGGGGTGGTCTCTCCCTCGGCGGATTCCACAGCCCTCATCGGGGAGTGGCGGATCGGGAGGGATTCGAACCCTCGATACCCTTTTGGGGTATACTCCCTTAGCAGGGGAGCGCTTTCGACCACTCAGCCACCGATCCATGGGTCGAACTGAATTCGATATTGTGCGAAGAGGGAAACCACAGGGATGGATGTTCGTCAATGGCAGGAAGCGTGAGGAACTGAATTTTCGTGTCATCTCAACAGTCTCGCTTAAGAAGGGGTGTGCGCAGTTATTCCCAGTTGTTCCTATCACTTGGTATGATTGTGTCCCTTTGTGGATCTCTGACCAACTGCGGGCTATCTGCAAACCGCGATAACAAGGCAGCGGAGGAAGCCAAGAGCGAGGAGGGAACCGGGAAGCCCGGACAGGATGATGCGGATGGGAAAAAGGAAGCCGCTCCGCCGATGCGGGTGGTGGGTGAGATCGCTTCCGTGCATGCGGCCGAAAAGTTCGTCCTGATCAAACGTTACTTCCAGGCCGGTGGATTTGGCGCGGGTAGCCTGATTGCTTCGATCAGCCCTTCAGGGCAGACCTGTTCATTGATTTTGACGGGCGAAAGGCTTGGGCGCTACTACGCGGCAGATATCCGGCACGGCTCGCCTCAGAAGGGCGATGTGGTGGTGGCCAGGGAGCTGCGGGAAGAGCATGAGGGGCCCTCCACGCCACTCCGAAAGGAGTCGGATGAGCAAAAAAAGACCCTTTTGGTGAGATAATTGCGATCCTCGGAATTGTAAAAAATACCGTGATTTTAGGCGTTTAACCGAAATTAAATGCCAGAGAACAGCTGATTGCTCATGTTTTTTTAATTTCACCCTTGAGAAATTTGCAAATATTTGGATAACCTGCGCCCCGAAGCTGCTGGGCATCCAACTACCAAACTACCATCACAGTCGAACAGTCATGAAATCAAGTACAGCCAACCAATCAAGAGGCGCCGTTCAAGCAGATGCGGACCGCTTGGCGGACTTTGTTTTATTCACCCAACGGTCTTGCATCCTGAATCTCTCGAACGAGCTGAACAGGGGCAACATCTCTTTTCCTCAGTTCTTCCTCCTCGCCTATCTTTCGAGCGAGGACTATCTGACAATGTCGGATATTGCGAAGAAGATGGGTCACTCGACCGCGGCTGCCACCGGCTTGGTCGATCGACTGGAAAAGCTCGGGTATGTTGAGCGGGTCCACGCCGCTGAGGACCGGAGGAAGATCATGGTCCGCATTACGCACAAGGGAACCGAGCTGGTGGCCCACATGCGCAAGGAGATCGCGGCGGATCTGGCTGACATCATGTCCGAAATGGACGAGGAAGAGGCTGAGACGCTCGATCACGCACGTCGCGCGGTGCTCCGCTAAGGACTTTTTCAATTCTGCGCGCCGGGGAAACTTGGCGCCAGCAAGACGCCTCCGTTATGGTAGATCCCATGACGGAGGCGCTTTCTTTTCTGGACCGGGTGACGGACCTTCCCGGGATAGGGGCACGCTTCGTTCCCCGCCTCCCCGGAATTCCACTCAGCGAGGACAAGTGGGAGACCCTGGATCGCCTGGAGCCGTCTCATCGGGCCGAGGTGGAGGCCATGGGATATGGGTGGCAGGATCTCTGGAGAGCAGAGCAGGTGCATGGCGCGGATCTTGCGCTGGTTCCGCGTCCGGGAGCCGGCGACCGGATCGTGGATGGAGTGGATGGCTTGTTGACCAGTGGTGGGGAGGGAGTGCTGCTCGGCATTTACGTGGCTGATTGTGCTGCGGTTTACCTGTGTGATCGCAGGACCGGGGCTCTGGGCTTGGTGCACTCGGGGAAAAAGGGGACGGAGCAGGGAATCGTATGCCGGGCCGTGGAGCGGATGACGGCCGAGTTTGGAACCCGGAGTGCGGACGTGGAAGCTGCCATTTCACCATGCATTCGACCGCCCCGCTATGAGATCGATATCGCGCCGGAAATCCGGGATCAGTTACTGATGGCGGGTATACCCCGAGAGCAGGTTCTGGTGAGTGGCGTGTGTACCGGAGAGCGGGTAGAGACGTATTATTCCTACCGGGTGGAGAAGGGGAAAACAGGGCGAATGCTGGCCCTCCTGGGGAGCAGGAAGGAGGGTATGGAGCTGATATGAAGTGCAGGGCCCCAGCGAAGCTCAACCTCACCCTGCGTATTCACGGCAAGCGGGAGGACGGTTTTCACGAACTCGAGACGCTCATGGTGCCTCTTCCCGGCCTGGCGGATACGCTTGAGCTTGAGCGGGCTGAGTTCTTCAGCCTGGAGGTACAGGGCGCGGAGGTCGGCCCTGTGGAGGAGAACCTGGTGACGAGGGCGTTGCGGCTCTTCGAGGAGCATACCGGGCGAGCCTGTCCCTATCGCATTACGCTGGAGAAGGGTGTTCCGGCAGGAGCTGGCCTTGGAGGAGGGAGCAGTGATGCAGCGGCCATGCTGCGCGCCCTCAATGAACTTGAGGGCACGGGCCTGGCTGCCAGCGAGTTGGAATCACTGGGTGCCCAACTGGGCTCGGACGTACCGTTTTTCCTGCGCGAGGGTCCTTGCTGGTGCCGTGGACGGGGAGAGATTCTGGAAGATGCGCACGCAGAAGGTTTCCACGTGTTGCTTCTCAAGCCAGCCTTCGGTGTGAACACTGTTGACGCCTACAGGCATTGGGCTGGTGCCGAAGAGTTGCCGGATGTGCGCTACGAGCCGCAGCGGCTCGGCGAAGTCGAATTTTACAACGGTCTCGAGCGTCCGGTGTTTGCGAAGTTTCTCTTCCTGGCCGAATTGAAAATGTGGCTCCTGCATCAGGAGGAAGTCAGGGCGGCTCTCATGAGTGGCTCCGGTGCAACGGTCTTTGCGGTAGTGCGTGAGGCGGCTGCAACCGAATCTCTGGCCGAGAGGGCCCGAAAGGAGCTGGACCCAAATCTCTGGTGGTGGGGAGGATCCACGAAGGCGGTTTTGGACTGAGTCCCAAGAGGAAGACTGGCGAGCTACGGAAACTGCCTCATGGAATGGGCATCCAGCCCCCCGAAAATAACGGCCGGCGTCGAAACGGCGGGAGGGGAAGGGGATTCTCGATCCGGGTTTCTGCCCTGTGCAGGGGGAGGTCTCCACGGCTGATCTCGAAGGGAAGGTCGAATATACACGATTTGGTCAGTTCATGGTTTTCAGGGGCGACGGCAAAGTTCACCAATGGGTGGTGCGCAACAGCTTTTATCAGGACTTTGACGTAGAGAGGCTCTCCGGGGCAGGAATGACGGAGGGTGACTACCGGGGGCCCTTTCAGGTGGATCGCGACCGGGTCCTGCACACGCCGGCATTCAGGCGCCTCCAGAACAAGACGCAGGTATTCTGGAGTGGCGAATATGATTTTTACCGGACCCGGCTCACCCATTCACTTGAAGTGGCCCAGATTGGGCGTTCGCTGTGCGCGTGGTTGCTGGCCTCGACGGAGGGCTTCGGGCCGGACTACACGATCGACGCGGATCTGGTAGAGGCGATCTGCCTGTCTCATGACCTGGGCCACCCGCCTTTCGGGCACGCGGGAGAGCGATCGCTGAATCATTTCATGGTCCCCTACGGGGGATTCGAGGGGAACGCGCAAACCCTGCGTCTTCTCACCGAGCGGATCTTCTCCCAGCGCAGGAGTGGGATGGACCCATCACGCGCCTTTCTGGATGGGGTGCTCAAATACAAGTCCGGCTGGAGTGCCCTCAAGTTGGCGAGCGGGAAAGCGCCCGGAAACCATTTTGTTTATGACGAGCAGAGTCGCTATGTCGACTGGGTACTGGGCGAACGGGCTTTTCCGGAAGAGCTGGTTCCGGGGAAGGTCCGGGACGGATTCAAGTCGGTGGAGTGTCAGGTCATGGACTGGGCGGATGATACCGCGTATTGTCTCAATGACCTAGCGGACAGCGTGCGTGCCGGGTTCCTGACTGAAGCCTCGGTACGATCCTGGGCAGAGAGGTCCGGTGCCGAGGTGGGGGAGGCCACTCCGTTGGGTGACCTCCTACGCGCTATTGTACGGGGTAGAATCGACTCCTTCGTGGGGCATCGCATCGGCCTCTACGTGAAAGCTGCAAGTGTAGTCGAGGAGGAGAACTTCCTGAGTGGCGTGAGCAACCGCTACCGTTACCGTATATCGGTTTCTGACGAGACCCGGAGGGAAAGCGAAGTGTTCAAGAAGCTGGCTTTCGAGGTTGTCTTTCTCTCTCCGCAGTTGAAGCAGCTTGAGCACAAGGGGAGCCTCATGTTGCGGCGACTCTGGGAACTCTACCACCGTCGCTATGTCGAGGGCGAGCCGATTGACGGGCAGTTCTTCCAGCTTCTTCCCGCTGAGCGTGCGGAGGAAATTGGCAGCGCCGAGACGGCGTGCGAACGTGCGCGCCTGGTCTGCGATTTCCTGGCTGGCATGACGGATGGCTACGCGGTGCGGATGTATCAGCGGCTGTTCTCTCCCGGCTTTGGGTCCATCGGGGACCTGGTCGGATAGCGTGTGCAACCACAAAAGAAAACGCCCCGGCTCGCGTGAGCGCGGGGCGTTTGGAAAGCTTTCTTACAAAAGCTCGGTGTTGACCAGGAGATTTACTCCTTCGTGCCAGCTTCTTTCCAGTCCTTGCAGACGAAGCGCTTGGCAGTTGGTCCGAGGGCCTTGACCACTTGGTCCTTGGTGATGCCGCCCTTCTCAGCCACAACGAAGATGGCTTGGGTCTTGGGCTTCTTACCGGCCTTGATCTCGACGGTCTTAACACCGGCGATCTTCTTGAGCGACGAACTGACGCTCCTCTTACAACCGGCTCAAGTGACACCCGTGAAGGTGGCCTGATACTTCACGTCACCAGCGTAGGCGACGCCGAACAGCATAACCGCCACGAGGGCGATAAGGTGTTGTACTTTCATTGTTCTAGAACAGATGGGGATTCCATCCACGGGAGATGATACGTGCACAAAACCAAACCTCAATCGCTTGTTGCAATTCTTGTGAGGGGGGCGGTTTGTTTGTAAGTTGTTCAAAATAAGAAACTTGAAGGAAATCCTTTCTTTTTTGAGAAAAGATATTTGTCCGGAGATGGAGCCCGTGGGGAGTTTCCTGAGGAAAAGTAGGTTTTTAAAACGGCTGCAAAAGGGGCTCTGAGCTCATGGAGAGAGTGTGCATTGCAGGTCGGTTTGCGGGTGGGCAGCCTGCAACAGCCTAGCGATAGGCCTGCAGCCAGGCCGTGATATCCGCAATGTCCTGGGGGGTCAGTCCGAGGGTATGTGGATCATACATGAGCGAGCGCTTGAAGCTGCGCTTCTCTGCGATGCGCTCCTTGGGAATCAGCTGGGTAATGCCACCGGCCGATTGAATCACCACGGGGGGGGAGTCGGCCCGTCCCAGGTCACTGTTGTTAAAAGCGAGGCCGTGAATGACACTGCCATCTTTCAGGAGAACCTCGGTTCCCTGATAGCCGAGGGCGATCTCGGCAGAGGGGTTCGCGATGGCGCGGGCGATGACATCCCGCGGCTGGGTGGCCCCCCAGCCCCTCAGGCTGGGACCGTAGTCATTCCCGCTGCCGTCGATCTCATGACAGAGAATACAACGGGTAGCCGCTGCTCTCCCGCGGGTAGCATCGCCCTTTAACTGGAGAATCCCTGCGAGAGAAGGTGGTGTTTTCGGGTTGGGGACTGGGGCGGCGGCCACCGTGATACTTTCGGGGTCAAAAATGCCCCTCTCCGCGAGATGCCTTGCGAGGCCGTATTGGGCCCACTCTCCTGGTAGATTGCGGAGGAGCCACGCGGTCGCCTCACCCTTGACCGGAGAGTGCTCTGCGGCGAGATCCAGCATGGCTTGGGCGGCCCGGGAATCGTCGATGAAGGCAATGGACTCGACGGCGAACTTCCGCTGATCGAGCGGTAGAGAGCGGTTGAGGGCGCGCTGCTTAAGGTCTTCGATTGAGGCTGCACCCCATAAGCGCCAGGTCAACCGGCAGAAACTATCCGACCATTTTTCCGGGGGGCCGGGCTGCAGAGCCTTCCTGATGGCGGACCAGATCTCGCTCTCCTTGTTTGCGGCTCCGAGCCCGATGGCCTCGAGAGAGTTCTTGTCGGTGGTGTCGCATTGCCGGGCAAGTTCAGCGAAGATCCCGGAAGTGGTGCTGGCGGGAAGGTCCCGGAGCGAGAGTGCGACCTCCCGCCGGACCTGCGGGGAGGGATCGCTGGCGAGACGCCGGGCGTGGGGAATCATGTCGTGACCGGCCCGGCGGAGGGCTCGGTAGGCCAGGACGCGTTGCTGGGATTGTTCGTGACCCAGCATGGTGAGGCATGTGCGGAGACCCTCGGCTCCCAGATGGGGCAGGAGCCAGACGGCACGGGCCGCTATCCATTTGTTGTCCTCTTCAAGAAGCCGGGCCACGGCCGGAAAGGCGGCGGCACCCCTTGCCCTGAGGGCACGGAAACCGAGGTGACGGGTGTTGACCGCAGGGCTGCGGAGGGCTGCGACCTGTCCCTCGATGCTGTCCAGATCGAGGCGGGGAATGGCCGGTTTGAAGTTTCTGGGGGCAATACGGTAGATTGTGCCCGAGCAGGAGTCGTCCAGATTGCTTGAGGCGCCGACTCGTGGGTCGAACCAGTCACAGAAATAGATGGCACCATCTGGTCCCACCGTGACATCGCTGGGTCGGAAGAAGGTGGGGGCTATTCCGTTGAAATTCTTTCTCTTGCTCCCGCCCACGAAATCGGCCCCGTCGTAGTTCTTCTCCGGGTTGCTGGTGACAAAGTCAAAGCGTTCGAGTCTGAAGGTTCCGGCCCGGGGTGTTGGCTGGTAGCCGAGGATCGTGTTCAGGGCGCTGTCGCAACTTAGGAGCGTTCCTTCCCACTTTTCAGGGAGAGCGCCATTTTCGTAGAAGGTGATACCTGTTGGAGCGCCTCCACCATAGACATCCCCGGCGTCCATGGTGCCGGGGTCATCCTGGCGCCAGTGGATACGGGGATAGGATTGTCCAGGGCGGCGGACGGCCTTGTTGCGTTGCCGGCCATCGCGGGTGAAGTAACCGGCACATCCATACTCGAGCGCGAAGGAAGTCCGGCATCCGCGGGGGTCGTCGTTGTCATTCTGGAACATATCTCCAAACGAAGTGAGGATCTGCTCGTAGGAATTGCGCAGGCCGTGGCTCACGATCTCACAGTTTGAGCCGTCAGGGTCCATGCGCACGGCGAATCCCGAGGTCCAGACGTGCCCGTCGTCGGAGCGTTTTCCGGTTGTGGAGAGATGATCGGCAGGCCAGTTGGGACCACGGCTGCCATAGGTTCCCCCGAGGTAGAAGGTTCTGTTCGACTTGTCGGTGAAGACCGCGCCGCAGTTGCCGTTGTTGAAGTAGAACTTGCCACCCGGTCCGGCCACCAGCGAATGCAGGCCGTGGTCATGGTTGATGGCGTTGAAGCCGGTCAGGATGACTTCCCGCTTGTCCACGGCGGGGTCAAAGACGAGATCGCGATTGACATCGGTGTAGGCGAGCAGGTCAGGTGGTTGCGCGACGTAGACGACATTGTCGAAGACGGCGACTCCGAGGGGTGCGAGAAAACCCTTCTCCTGAACGAAGGTGTGTGAACGATCGCACCTGCCGTCACCGTCGGTATCCTGCAGCACGACGATGCGGTCGCCGGCCGGCCGGCGGCCCTGGTTCCCGCGATAGTTTACACCCTCTGCCACCCAGATGCGACCCGCATGGTCGATATCCATGTTGGTTGGATTATAGAACTGTGGCGTGCTGGCCCAGACGGTTACCTCCAGGGATGGGGAGACCTTGAGCATTTCAGGAGGCACGCTCCGGGAGGGCTTTCCGGGGGCCCAGTCCTCGGCCGATGTGGTGAAGGCGGGGCAGAGAGTGGTGACCAGGGTAAGGAGGAAAAACCGATGCATGATGGAGAAGAACTCTGTGCAAAATCTGGAACGGATCCCGGGTGAGCCCAAGAGGAAAGTCATTCCGCGGCCGTAGCCGACAGATGGGGTTGAGGAAGGGAGACGCCTGTGGCAGAGCCGTGAAGAAAAACCGGCTGGCGCTGGATGAGGAAGAGCGTTTTCCGGACTCATTTGCGGCGGGGTGGCGACTTCCAGTTCAGCTCCTGCTGGGTCCACGGCCGTTTCCGGTCCCTGAATTTCGTCCGGAGCTCCGCAACGTGCGAGGCTCTGACGGGAGAGCCCGAATTGCCCCACTCACGGCGCACGTAGGTAAGAACGGCAGCTACCCACGCATCATCGTTTGATGCTCCGAAGGGGGCCATCAGTCCCTCGTATGTTTTGCCGTCCAGCTCACCGGTCATTCCGTGGAGCATGATCTGGATGGCGGCCTCGCGGTTCTCTTCGAGCCGGGGAGAACCGGGAAGGGGCGGGGCAAGCAGGGTAACTCCGTCCGGTCCTTTCAAGCCGTTCCCATCGGGCGCGTGACAGGTGGTGCAGAGCTCGCGGTAAATGGCTTGTCCTTTCTGAAAGAGAGCGAGCTCCTCCCGATTGAGGGCGGGGACCTTTTCGTCCGGTTCCTGGAAGCTGGACAGGCCGGGCCAGGTAAACAGAAACGAGATGGCGTCGAGGCGCTCACGAACGGGTGCCTCCGGGCGCTGCTCCAAGGTTGTTATGCTTTTCGGTTTGGAGGAAAAGCGAAACGGCCTGGCGTTCGGGGGCCGCTCCTTGCGTGGAACCGACTTCGCGATCACCTGCAGCATGGCCTGTGCCCGGGAGGCCTCCATCGCGGCAATGAGATCAAGAAGCTTTTCGAAGGCCCGGTTGTTTCTTCCCGCGACCGTGCCCGCGACGCAGTAATTCAGCCATCGTTCGAGCTGAACGCCTGCCTCCCCGGTTGGCGAACTTCCTTGAAACTCGGGATGAGCGAGAATGGTGGGAAGCAGTTCCACCAGGCGGTGGCGAGGGGCGGCGGCAGCCACGGCATTGAGGATCCATTCGTTCATGGGATGTTTCGCAATGCACCTTGCGATGAGATTCCGGCTTGCCTCGGTGTCTGCCTGGCTCGCGGTGAGAACGAGTTGAGCGACAACCTGTGTGCTTGGGTCGTCGACGAGGGGCAGGAGCTGTGCGTAGTCAGCGGGTAGAGCTTTTTTTTCGAGAGCGTGCTCCAAGGTCCGGACTGCCGCCGCGCGGACCCGAGAGTCCCTGTCCCTGAGTCCGGCGAAGCTTGTGGCCCGGTCGAGCTTGCCCAGTCCGTCCAGGGCCCAGAGGGCGTGGAGGCGGGCGAGTGGGTTGTCATGTGTCGTGGCCATCGCCCTGAGATCGGGGGCGACGGTCTCGAGCTGGCGCGTGACGAGGAGACTCTGGGAGGTATCGCGCCACCAGCCGTTCGGATGGGCAAGGGCGTTCACGAGTTCACCGGGGCTCGCTTCGAGGAGCCTGGGGAGGGGGGCGCGTTTCACCCCTTCCCGGGTGATGCGGTAGATCCTGCCCCGCCCGATGCTTTTTTCGTAACCGGCCTTGAGGATTTGTTCGCGCAGATAGTCGTTGATGTAAGCCTTTTCCTGGATGATCCCATGGTACATGTCGACGAGGTAGAGGCATCCATCCGGTCCGGTGTAGAGATTGACTGGACGGAAGTTTCCATCGCTGGAAGTGATGAACTCACCGAGGTCTTGCTCCTGCGTGTTGGTAAGCTCGATGTGCCCGGAGTCGGCGTAGCGGACCTTGGATCGGCGGACGAGGCGGCCGACTGGCTCGCACACGAAGTAGTCTCCGGCAATATTCTCTCCGAGGCGGTCGCCCCGGAAGAAGGTCTGTCCGCAGGCCGCCGTAAACACCTTGAGCGAGCCGTCGTCCTGGCGGGCCATGCCCGGGCCAGCCTGCAAGTCAGTCGTTACCATGCCGGGCCACACGCTGAAATAGTCGCCCATTCCCCGCACGGCGGCCGCCATGGGGCCGCGCCGAACCTGCCGGTCCGGATCAGGATGATGATAGTGTGGAGGGACAAAGAGACCAATGGCGGGAATTGGATTGGTGGTGAAGAGGAGCCTGCCGTGATTGTTCTGAGTCAGGCCCCACTGCCCGGCTACCATAACCGAATCGGTGTGGAGCTTGCGCTGGATGAGCTGATAGCGCCGGCCGTGCTGGGAAGTTTGAATCCAGTTGTCGATTCCCCAGAGCAGGCCATTGGCCTTGTGCTCGACATTGCTGGTGCGCATCGAGAACCGGTCGTAGACACGCACTTTGCTGTCGGCCAACCCGTTGCCATCGAGGTCTCGGCAGTACCAGAGATCCGGGGGTTCACCGACGAGGAGGCCGTCATCGACGGCGAGGATGGCCCGCGGTTCCACCAGCTTGTCCATGTAGACGGTGTGCTTGTCTAGCCTGCCGTCGCCGTCGGTATCCTCGTGCAGGGAGATACGCCCGACCGGATCGCGCGCTCCGCTTCCGTCGATGTCCTGCATGTAGCCACGCATCTCGACCACGTAGAGGCGACCGTTTCCGTCCCAGGTCAGGGCCACCGGCTCCCGGATGATTGGTTCGGAAAGAACCAGCTCAAGCCGGAACCCCGGGGGAAGCACAATGCGCTTCATGGACTCCTCGGGGGAGAGTGGCAAAAGAGAGGGTTCTTTATCAACCGTGCGGTTGGCAGGCTCGGCGTTTCCCGTCGCACAGAGGAAGAGGATTAGGAGGAACGAAAGGCAGGGCGCTTTCATGGAGTGCCGTGATGCTGCACGGGAAGGGCGCGAGTGCAAGTGAAGCGTGCATGGGCCACGATCGCGCTCCTGAACATGTGATTGACTACCCTGTCCGGGAGCGGTTGCATCCGGAGACGTATGTCACCTCTCCGAGTTCTGCCCGCTGCGTGCATGGGATTGCTGATCAATTTCGCTCTCCCCGATTCAGCGCCGGCCGGCGTCAGCGACGAGGCCAGGATGGCGGCGCTGGTGCGGTATGCGGAGACCACGCTTGTGCATGGTCGTGACACCTACGGCGAGGAGCACACGCCGCTCTTTGTGGATGCGCTCGAGGTGAGCACCCTGAAGGCCCCCGAGATGATGTATGTGCACCGTTTGGGAGGGGCCGGGCCGCGCTCGAAACAGCCCTTCCAGCCGGTCATTTCCTCCAACCTCGCCTATCAGGGTAACCTCATGCGCTTTCTCGTGGGCCTGAGCAACCTGACGGGTGATGGGAAGTACAAGGAAGCCTATATGGATAATCTGCGTTACTATTTCGAGCACTATGCTGCACCCAACGGGTTGTTGCAGATGGGGCACCACCGCTGGGTCAATCTGAATACCGATCACTGGGACGGCAACGACTGGCCCGCGGGCAAGAGTGGGCACGAAATGAAGCGGGACTATCCCTATTACCCGATCTTCTGGGAGACCGATCCGGTAGCTGCACGACGCATGATGACCGCGCACTGGGATTCCCACATCCAGGATTGGGGTTTCATGAACTTCACCCGGCATGGAAGCTACGTGAAGGAGCTCAATGAGGAGACGGTCTGGAGCCAGCCAATCACTGAGCCTGTGAAAGGGATTGTGCCGGGAAACCTTACTTTCTTCGACTCGGGATCGGATATCATCTACGCCGGTGCCCAGCTGGGGAGGCTCAGTAAGGACGACCGCCCCCTCTTCTGGGCGCAGCGGCTGTATGCCCGCTACTCCGACAGCGCCCCTCCCGAGACCGGGTTGCCCCCCTGGCACCATACCTCGCTGCGCACCTTTGGAACAGAGGAAGAGCCAGTGCCGGAGTATGCCCTCGTTGATGCGGGGACCGCCGGGTTCCTTAACAATGGAGGGGTCGCCATGTTGCGGATTGGCGAAGAGCTGGGTGAGAAGGGAGCGTTCTATCGCGAAACCATGCTCAAACACCTCAAGGCTTATGCGCGGGTCTGCTATCGGCCGGACGTTAACCAGATGCGCCAGTATCTCATCGATGGTACGGATCTCGCGGAACGGGCACGGAAGAATGCGAAACCGGGTGTCCGGGTGAGCAGTTCCTGGCAGCCGTGGTCGCCTAGTGCGGTGACTCTTACCGCCTACGCGATCTGCTACCGGCAGACTGGAGATGCTGAAATCTGGGAGACTCTGCGGGCGATGTGCCGGGGGAATGACCTGGGAGATATCGGAGCACCGGAGGGGAGGGCGCGGGATGTCACGAAGCTCAACCTCGCGACCGGGCAATCCAACTACCTCCTCATCTTCCCCCTTGTGGAGCTCTTCCGGGCGACGAGGGAGAGGGCCTACCTTGATCTTGCCCGAAGCGTTGCGGACAATGCCTTTGAGAAGCGTTTTCGGGCGGAGCAGGCGCTTTTCACGCCGAGCGAATTGCATCGCACCTCCAACCAGTGCTCCGCCGAGCCACTGGCCTATCTGACCCTCGAGGCCGCCCTGCAAGGGAAGCTCAATCAGGTCCCCCCCTACGCCGGGAGCAACGAGGGGGAGGCCCTGCCCTACCTGCGGCCCCTCAAATCACGACCCTACAAACCGACTGTTTCCCATCTCGCCTACTCCTATTCGCTCAAGGCGGTGTGCGACGATCTTCTTCCGAAATCTTCGGGCGACCGGGGAGTTCCCCACATGTCCTGGCAGAATGTCCGCAAGGCCACGGATGAAGCGATGGTGACCTTTCCGGATATCCTGAAGGGGCCGGTGATGGTCAGGGGAATGAATGACCACCCGGAGAGTCGCAATTCGGTGAGCGCCATGGTGATCGACTCACCGCACCGTTACACCTTCGCGGGTGACCTGGCGGGAACCGGTGACCTGAGCCTCACCGTGTTGCGTGGTGAACATGCCTGGGCTCCGGAATTCACCTGGACGACCAGGGCCTGGTCGCAGACTGAGACCTACAATCTCATTCTGGATGTCGCCCGTGGTGCGAAGCTCAGTTTTCATGGTCGTGCGCAGGAAGTGCAGGGAGCCCACACCTGGTGTGACGGAGCGGGAATCATCAAGAAGGGCGAGGGGGTTGCCGAAGTGACTTCCGACTATGCTCCGATCTACAATCCGGACGTTCGGGATAACCGTGGCTACCGTGCTCCCACGGTGGTGGAACGGGGTGTGCTCCTGGTGAACAATGAGAATGGCTCCGGGGTAAGCCCCAAGTCGAAAATGGAAGTTCACTGGGGGGGGACACTGAGTGGAAACGGAGCGATTGGCGTGGGGGGGAGTTCCGCCGAGGTCGTAGTGAAGGGAGGTGGAACAATTGCACCTGGAGACGGGATCGGAACGCTTACCCTCCGGGATGGCCTCACGCTCGAAGATGGTGCGCGCCTTGTCTTCGAAGTGGGTGAGAAGGCTGATCTTCTGAAGATCACGGGGGGAACGTTCCGTGGCAGTAACAAGCGCAAGGTCGTCATTACGATCAAGGATGCGGGAGGGATGAAGGCCGGGCGGAGTTACGACCTGATCGACTTCACGGGTGCGAGCTTTGTCGGGGTCGAGGCCAACGACTTCCGCCTGGACAAGAGCCAGAATTTCCAGGGTACCTTCCACCTGGCAGGGACGAGGTTGCAGTTCAGCGTCTTTGCGCCGCGGCTCACTCCCGAGACGTCGCCCGCCATGCCCCCCCGCCCACAGCCGGGGCCCCCGCCGGCTGTCTCTTCCGGCCGCGAGCCTCGGCGAACGAATTTCACCTGGGCCGGTGTGGAGGGTGGTTCCTGGACGGATCGCGAAAATTGGACGGATGGAAAGGTTCCCAGTGCCAAGGAAGCTGAGTGGTTGCAGTACAACTTCGAGAAACCCCGCCGGGTTTCAGGGGTGCAGGTCTACTGGTTTGCCAATGGGGCCGATCGCAAGCTGCCTGAGGGATGGCGCGTGCTCCACCGCACCGGCAAGGGCTGGGAGCCGGTCGAGGTTTCGGGTGGATATGGGCTCAAGATTGACCAGTTCAACGAGGTAAAGTTCAAGCCCGTTACAACCAGACACCTGCGACTGGAGGTAGACCTGCAACCCGGAGTATCGGCCGGGGTCCACGAATGGAGGTTGCTCCCTTAGAGAGTTCCCATTGGCCATGCCATTTCCCCGAAAGACAACGTTCCTGCTGCTAGGACAGCTGGTGTGCTGGTCTCTTCCTGTCAACGTCCTGCTTGCAGAGGAGCGACGCTGGCACGTGCCGGTCAGGAATTTCACTGCGCCAGTTCCGGGCGAGCATCCGCGCTTGCTCTTCCGGCGGCCGGACCTGCCCGCTCTCCGCGCCAAGGCAAGGACTCCGGAGGGCCAGTCCATCATCAGGCGCCTGCGCTTGCTGTTGGACGGTGCGGGGGGCGATACCATGACTGCATTCTTCCGCCCGGGCAAGAAGGTGGGTCCGGAGTGGGACGAGGTCCACGGGAGCAAGCCCGGACTATACACCTTCGGCCACGCGGCAGGGTATGGGCTGCTGTATCAGCTGACGGGTGAGAAAAAGTATGCCGAACTCGGCCGTCTCTCGTTTGAGAAGGCCCTCGAGGGAGTGCCCGACCGGGATGGGCGCTATGGATTCCGCACGCCGGGTGGGCCCCTTCGGGCAGGGCCCTCGATAGGGTGGTCGGCGGTGGGTTACGACCTGTGCTACGACGGCTGGGACGAGGCAACGCGGGAAAAGTTCGGGCGGGCGATCGAGAATTACTCGGAGGCCAGTTCCACCCCGCGAGAGAGGATTACATCCGATCTCGAGGTCCTCGCGAGGGGAACACGTTATGCTGGCCCACACTTCCGTCGGAACCGGGGAACGCCTCCGGGGAGTAATCATTTCGGGATGCAGGTGGGGGGAGCATCGCTAGCCCTTCTCGCCATTTCGGGCGAGCGCTGGGTTGACCAGCAGCGCGTCGACCGGTTGCTCGATGAATCGGAGAAGAGCATGATTCGCAACCTGAGCGAGGGATTCGGGGATGGAGGATTCTTTGCCGAGGGGGACGGGACGGGTTCAATGTCTTCCCAGATTGCCTTTCTTTCGGCCCTGCAGGGTTGGCGTAATGCCGCGGGCAAGGACTTCATCAACGGACCGCGGCCGAATGCCCGTATGCTCACGCTGAAGTGGCTCTACCAGACCGTGGTGCGGGACGGGGTGCCCGATTTCTGGCCGGTGCGAGGGAGCTACCCGCAGAATGTGTGGTCGCGGAAGGGGCTGAGCGGAGCGGGATATTATGCGATCGGGCTGGGAGCAGTGAATGGGAGCGACCGGGCCGCCTTGAAGTGGTCTTATGACCGGTTTCTGGCTGCCTCTGATGCGGGTGCAGGCCATCCCTGCGACACCGCGAGCTGGTATCCGCACGTGGCTGTGAGCGCATTCGTGAACTGGCCCACTGGGTTGCAGGCGAGGAATCCCGCCGAGGTTCTGCCCCATTGTTACCGGGATTCGAAGTGGGGATTCCATCTCTGGCGCAACCGGTGGCAGGATGGAAATGATACCGTGATCTCGGTGCTGCTCAGCCGGACGGAAGGCTATGGGGGATATCTGTTCAGCGCTCCGGACGAGGTCATCTCCCTCAATACGGGAGGGCGACATTTGCAGTGGGGCCGGGCGGCCAGTGGAGAGCCGAGGCACTGGAGGGTCTCCCCGGGAAGCAGGACGAGCTCGCTTACGATGGCGGACGGGACTTGTCTCGGGGTGGATTTCTCGGGTGCGAGCGGAGCGGACGTCATGCTGGTTACCACTGCGCCGGCGGAGGGAACTGTCATGGAGGTGGCGGGTGCGCGGCTCACCTTCTTCTTCCCGACCGCCCGGGCCCCGGCTCTTTCAGTGGAGGGAAACCGGATCGTAATCGGACGGCAGCGGGTGGGCGTTGAGGGCGGCAATGTGGTCTTCGAAGTGGTCGACTAGTATTTCCAAGGCGTGGCCGCCAAGTCGGTCGCATCAGGGTAGCCAAGATTGCCTTGCGGATCCTACCCTTTCCACGATGCACGGATCCCTGCTAGTCCTGATTGCCCTTCTTTTCGTCTGGAGCAAGACCCACGCCACGGCGGAGACATCTCCCCCCATCGGGCAGGGTAATGCCCCCCCCGGAATCTTGAGGAGATGTGGGGTGATTTTGATGCGCGCGCGGAGCCGCTGGAAACGGAGGTGCTCAAGGAATGAAGAGGGAGGCTCTGCGGGTCGGAGTATTCAAGGGTCGCAAGGCGATGCTAGCCGCGATCTACGGTTATCCGAAGGAGGCGGTGAGCGGAGGGAAGAAGATCCCCGGACTGGTGCAGATTCACGGGGGCGGGACAGGGCGTCTCGGACCTGTGAGTAAAAGTTTTCAGTCCGGGGGAAGCCCTTGACCTGTTTCCGCCTGCTTTCCGCCCTGTGTCTTTTTCCGCTTTTGCTCGAGAAGCCAGTCGTAGAATTCCGGGTTCTGGTAGGTGCGTGTCCACGAGTCGTGGCCAACTCCGCGATAGACCGTCAGTTTGATGGTTGCGCCGCCAGCCCTCAGGAGGTCGATGGTCTGCTTCTGCTCGGAGAGTCGAACGACGCGGTCGCGGTCGCCGTGGAAGGCCCATACCGGGAGATCCGCGAAAGCTCTCTGGAGGGCGTTCTTGTCCGGGAAGCGGTTTCCATGTCCGCAGATAGGGGCGGCTGCTGCGAAATATCCGGGGTGCCGACCCACCAGGTGGTAGGTACCGAAGCCTCCCATGCTCAGGCCGGTCACATAGATCCGGTCGGGATCCACGCGCCCCAGGCGTTTCTTCTCAAACTCCATGATGTTTTTCACCTTGTCGATGGGGCCCTCGGGGTTCCACCAGAACGACTTGGACTTTCCGTCGCCCTTGCGCCCGTCGTCCGGGCACTGCGGAGCGATCATGATGAATGGAAACTGCTTTCCACGGTTGATCATTTTCGGTGGTCCGTGGACGAGTATACGCTCGAGATCACTTCCGCGTTCGCCCATCCCGTGGAGAAAAATCACCACCGGCCATCTGGTGGAGTCTGCCTTCGAGGCGTAATCTTTTGGCAGATAGATCCAGTAGGGAATCAGGTCATTCTTTCCGGGAGTGACCTTGACCATCCGGCCCGCTTCCGGCTCTGCGGGGGCGGCCAAGGGAAGAGAGAGTAGAATTCCGAGCAGGAAGGAAAAGCGAGGAAGGATCTGCATGCTGGTGGCGACAGTTTGCGGTGGAGGGGAGATCGTCAAGGCCGCGATTGGCCAGAGCAGGACCTGTCATGCGAGACAACGAGAAAACACACGCGTGCGCCGCTTCATTCGCCGGGCTTCAGCAAGGTCGAGTCACCCCAGGAGCTGGCCGATTGAGGAAACGGAGCCGCGTCCGGGTTCTATCCGAAGATCGGGAGGACTTCTCCGTCGCACATGGGGAGAGGGCGGTCGTCGATGTCGTGAATGCGGTAGCCGGGGGCAATCCCGAGGGAGTGAAAAATGCTCGCGTGCAGGTCGGCCGGGGTTGCCGCTTTGCTGTCGGGGAAGGCCCCGCTCGCATCGGAGGTGCCGTAGAGAAGGCCCTCGCTCACTCCCGCCCCGGCAAGAGCCACGGTGTAGACCTTGGGGTAGTGATCGCGTCCGCCCGAGCCATTCACCTTGGGCGTACGTCCGAATTCGGTGAGGAGCACGACGAGGGTGTCGTCGATACGTCCGCTCTCGTGGAGGTCGTCGAGCAATGCGGACAAGCCCTGGTCCAAGGGAGGGAGCATCTGGTTCTTGAGGCGGTTAAACCCGTTGGCGTGGGTATCAAAGTGGGCTCCTGCGCTGCCGTTCAGGTCACCTGCTGCGGCGTAAACCGTGACGAGAGGCACGCCTGCTCCGGTCAGGCGACGGGCGGTGAGGAGGCTCTGTCCGAAGATGTGGGGGCCGTAACGCTTGTGCTGTCGTTCAGGTTCGTCATCGATCTTGAACGCCTTGCGGGTTTCGGCGTCCAGCAGCATGTCAAAGACGCGCTCCTGGTAGTGCTCGAGCGGCTCGGTGGGAAGAGTTCCCCCGGTGAGATCGGTCAGCAGGTTGCGGCGGGCCGCGAGGCGCTTCTCATCCACACCCTCGATAAGATCGAAGTTGAGATGGCCGGAGACCGGAGACTTGCCGTCGTAGGGAGTGCCTTGGTCGGGTTTGAGGATAACGGGATCGTATTTCATCCCGAGGAAGCCGGCGTGCTGTCCATTGGCCCAGCCGCCGTCATAGATTGGATAGGGAAGCGCGACATTGCCGGGAAGCTTGCTGTCGGGGTTGTGCCTGGCATGGGCGACCATGGATCCGAGAGAGGGCCAGTCCCGGCGGGTGCGCGGCCAGTTCTTGTCGGGCTTCTGGGGAGCGTGCCCGGTCAGGTTCCAATAGGCAGCCGATCGGTGCGAAGGTGCATCGTGGTGCATGCTGCGGATAATCGTCATGCGGTGGACCTGCCGGGCCAGGTTGGGGAGGTGCTCGCAGACGTGGTAGCCGGGGATGTTGGTGGGCAGGGAGCCAAAGGCGCTTTTGATGTCGCTGCCCGCCTCGGGTTTGAGGTCGAACGTGTCGAGATGACTCAGTCCTCCCCAGGCGAAGACCACGATACAGCTGCGCGCCTTGCCGAATCCGGTCGAAGTTGTCGCCCCACGCCCCGGCGAACGCTCCGAGAGGGCAAGGTAGGAGGGCAAGCCGAGGCCGAGGGCTCCGGCGCGGAGAAGGTCACGACGACTGGGGAGTGTTCTGGCAGCACGCCGCCGGCTTGGTCGATGATTCATGGTTCGTCATGCAGGGCCCGTCCGGTCACGGTCCTCATCTGCGGAGTATTCCATAATCGGGCCCCCGAGATAAGCGGGAATTTTGGAGGGAAGGGGGGACGGCCGGGGGCTGCGGAGGGCTTCCCTTTGAGAGCAGGCGGTTGCACAGCCTGTGCCCGATGACTCGTCGTCCGTCCCATAAAGAGAGGACCCGCTTTTCAGTGGCGGGGAGGGCTGTGTTCGTCCTTGGAAGTCTCCGGAGACGGCAAGAGGCACAGACTGGTAAACTCCGCCTGCTGGTTTCCGACCGGCCTTTCCGCTCGTCAGGTGGCAGCGGGCAGAGCAGTTTGTGGCCATGAACCCCAGCCGTCAGATGCATAACGCCCTCCTGCTCGCTGGAGCCCTCTGCTACCAGTTCCTCCCGGCGGGAGCGGCCAAGCCGTCGCCATTTCATGAGACATGGGAGGAAGAGGTGCCTGTCATGGGGCAACTTGCGGTCGCGATGGATGGAACGGTTCTCATCTTCAAGGAGGAGCGGGTGCGGAAAAGAGTCGAGGTGAAGCGCAGTGAGGACGGGGGCAGTAGCTGGAGCGAACCGGTGGTTGTGGGTGAGCGGGTCAGGATTGATGCGGACATGTCCGATGATGGCCGGTATCGGGGCGAGCATGTTGGCTGGAGCGAACTGGGGAATGTGTGCGTGGACGAAACCACCGGGGACATCATGGTCTTCCCGATGGGATTGACGGCGACGCAGACGCTCTATCGCAGCCAGGACCATGGGAAGACGTGGAGCACGGAGAAGACGCGGATCGCTGCTGATGGGAACGGATGGCTGGCTACGACCTACTGCTGTGACCCAGGGATCACGCTTCGCCACGGGAAGAACAGGGGGCGACTGGTAATGCCCTCGCAGGTGTTTGTCGGCTCCGTCAACGCGGACGGGAGCAGGACCTATCTGAACAAGGGCCAGGGGCGCAAATACTTCGCCAGACGTTACAGCAACGCGCTCTACAGCGATGATGGAGGCAGGACGTGGACGGCGAGTGAGCGGTTCCCGATGCTGGGAGGATCGGAGCCCGGGCTGCTCGAGCGAAAGGATGGCAGTATCTATTACAACGCACGTACGCATGTCCGGACCGGGAACAAGCTGGTGGGCAGTAGTTTCGATGGCGGAGAGACCTGGGTGGAGGGTCGCGAGGATGATGAGCTTTTCGATGGTCCGCCTGACGAGTATGGCTGTAAGGGCGCATTGGCTTGTCTGCGTGATGAGAGAGGAGATGTCTTTCTCTTCAGTTCGCCGGGCCGCAGGGACAAGCGGGACGATATCACGGTCCGCGTCAGTCTTGACGGTGGAAAGAGCTGGCCGGTGAGCCGGGTGGTCAAGAAGGGGCCGGGGAATTATACCTGGATGGCGGTGGGGCGGAAGGGAACGCCCAGTGAAGGATTCATTTATCTTCTTTCCAACAAGGATTGGATGGCACGGTTCAATCTCAGCTGGCTCCAGCAGGAGCCTGAAGCCCCGGGGAGCGAGTGATTCCCGCTCATGCGATCCAATCGCGGATGACCTTCCCCCTGCGCCGGTGAGGCGAAAGTCGCGGCCCCGGAAGCGGTAGGTGAGCAGGAGGTGGTCGAGGCCGAACTGGTGAAGCATGGTGGCGTGGAGATCGTTGACGTGCACGGGTTTTTCCTCGATGCCCCACCCAATTAATTTCGTCAGTCCTGCCGTAGACCTGCCTCCGTTCCTGTCGCCGCCCGCGAGGAGCATGATAAAGGCGCTGGGGTGGTGATCACGACCGGTGCTGTGCTTGTTTCCTCCCCGGTTTTCGGCGAGTGGCGTGCGCCCGACCTCGCTACCCCAGACAACCATCGTGGAGTCCAGCATGCCGCGCTGCTTGAGGTCCTTGATGCGAGCGGCGATCGGTTGGTCGACTGCTGCCTTTCAGCGAAAGCAGGCCTTGTCACCGGGATCGCGGAGCATCTTCAGGCGGCGAGTTTGCTTGCGCTGGGGGCGCGATTCAGGCAGCAAGGAGGGAGCAATGAAAACTTCGACCAGACGTGGATTCCTCAAGACCGGGACAGGCGCGGGCCTGCTCATCTGCAGCAGCCGTACGGCCTTCGGGTTCAAGGCAAATGAGAAACTGAACATCGCTGGTATCGGTGTGGGCGGACAGGGAGTTGGCAACATCAGGAGCGTGGCGGGGGAGAATATCGTAGCCCTCTGCGAGGTGGATACGAAGCGGGGCCAACCCACCCTCAAGAACTTCCCGAAGGTGAAGCTCTACCAGGACTACCGCAGGATGCTGTCGGAGATGGACAAACAGATCGACGCAGTGGTCGTGAGTACGCCGGATCACACACACGCGGTGTCGGCGGTCATGGCCATGAACCAGGGAAAGCATGTCTACTGTGAGAAGCCACTCACGCGAACTGTGTACGAGGCGCGCGTCATGCGCCTGACCGCGCAGAAGAACAAGGTGGTGACCCAGATGGGAAATCAGGGCTCTGCCTCCGAGGGTGTGCGCCGTGCGACCGAGTGGGGCGAGGCCGGGACGATTGGGCCGGTGAAGGAGGCCTATCTCTGGGTGGGAGACGGGAGCGGAGAGATGAAACTCCCCGCCGATACACCTCCGCCCCCCAAGGAACTCAATTATGATCTCTGGCTTGGGCCCGTGCCGGAGCGTCCTTACCACCCGAGCTACCTGCCCTTTACCTGGCGGCCCTGGCGGCACTTTGGCAGCGGAGGACTGGGCGACATGGGGTGCCACACGGGAAACTTCCTCTTCCGGTGCCTGGACCTGCGCAAGCTCTGGGAAGCCGATCCTGCCAGTGCCAAGGAAGCCCGCCTGATCAAGATCGAAGGGGAGGCCACCGGAGTGCACGCGGAGGGGTATCCCAGCGCGTGCCGCGTTCACTTCCACATTCCCGCCCGCGGGTCGATGCCCCCGGTCAAGCTCACGGTTTCAAGCGGGCAATCCATGCGGCCTCCGGCCGAACTCCTGCACGGTCAGCAGCCGGGTGGCTTTGGCTCGCTGCTGATCGGGACCAAGGCGAGTATTTACTCGTCGAATCCCTGGAACACGAGCTCCGCCCTGATCGGGAAGAAGGGCGATATCAAGGAGCCCGAGAAGACCATTGCCCGGGGGGTGAATCACCACCGCGAATGGGTCGATGCCTGCAAGGGCAAGGGCAAGACCTTCTCGCCTTTCGATATTGGTGGTCCCCTCACTGAGCTCGTTCAGCTTGCCAATGTCGGGGGAATAGTCGGTGAGCCCTTCACCTACGATCCTGCTACCGGCAAGGTTGCGGATAACGCAAAGGCGAGCGCGCTTCTCCACCGCGAGTACCGGAAGGGCTGGAAGCTTTAGTTGAAGCGCGGGGCGTCGACCTGATGAATCGGGCAGGAAAGGGGCCCCTCGCCCCGTGGCGGGCTTGGAAAAGCGGCTATTCCCGTTCGTGCCTGTGGGGTCTCCTCGTCCTTGGCGCGGTGCTGATTTCTCGGGAGCTGCCCGCCGCCCCGCCGAACATCCTCCTCATCGTCTCGGAAGACAATGGTCCCGAACTGGGTTGCTATGGCGATCCATACGCCCGGACCCCGAACCTGGATGGACTTGCGGCGGAAGGGATCCGCTTCAATCGTGCCTTTGTGGCTCAAGCGGGCTGCAGCCAGAGCCGGGCCAGCATCCTGACCGGGCTCTACCCGCACCAGCACGGCCAGATCGGACTCGCGACCTGGAATTTCAGTCTCTACCGCAAGGGTATTCCGAATCTGCCCCGTCGCCTGAAGGGCGCTGGCTACCGCACGGGAATCATCGGTAAGTTGCACATCAACCCGGCCTCGGAGTTCCCTTTTGATTTCCAGGAAATCACCGGGGCGAACTTTGCCCGCAAGGACCTGGGAGAGTATGCGAAGCGTGCCAGGAGCTTTATCATGGCCGGTGAGGCGCCCTTCTTTCTGAGCGTCAACTTCCCGGAAGCCCACGACCCGTGGTTGCGCCAGGTCGGAGGCCTCCCCGGGAATCCCCAGACCGGGGCGGAAGTAAAGGCAATGCCCTACATGGGCATCGATCCGCCCGCCATGCGTGAAATGGTTGCGGACTACTACAACTGCATCAGCCGGCTGGACTCCCTGGTCGGGGACCTTCTCGTTGCGTTACGGCAATCCGGAAAGGCGGACAATACCATGGTTATTTACCTTGGTGATCATGGTGCGGACATGCTGCGTGGCAAGCGGACCTGCTATGAGGGAGGGCTACGTATTCCACTTCTGCTGCGCTGGCCCGGCAGGATTCATCCACAGACCCGCGAGGAGCTCGTTTCCACCATCGATCTGATGCCGACCCTGCTGGCCGTGGCGGGGGCGGAACCGGTGCCCGACCTGCCGGGGAGAGACCTGCGCCCGCTTTTTGAGGCCCTTGCCGTGGAGTGGCGCCAGTGCCTTTTCGCCGAATACCACATGCACAGTGCGAACAACTATTTTCCACAGCGCGCGGTCCGCAATAACCGCTACAAGCTCATTGAGAGCCTTCTTCCGGGCGAGGCCCATCCCGACTATGGCCCGACGTTCTCCAAGATCGTGAAGGAAGCCGGGCTGAGTTCAAAGGGGCCGCCCCTGGATCCACACGCTGCAGTCGCCGCTGCCGCACCGGAAGTTCGGGCGGTCTACCAGCGGATGAGTCAGCCTCCCCGCTTTGAGCTCTACGACCTGAAGGAGGACCCTTACGAGTTTCACAACCTTGCCAGCGCGCCGGAACATGCCGGGACATTGCGTGCTCTGCGGCAGGAACTTGCAGTCTGGCGGAGAAAAACGGGGGATCCGCTTCTGAATGTCGAGAATCTCCGACGCCTCGCAGCCGAGGTCCGCTCCGTGAAGTCCAAGAAAGCGGCCCGGAAGCGCCCGTGGCGCTATCCCGGATACTTTTTTGGCAATACCCCTGCTCCCGCCTCGAGACGGACACAGACCGTCCCGTGAAGCAGGTCCCCGGGCTTCCGGAGCTATTTGGGCAGGTGTTTGTTGCAGAACCTGAGCTGCTGGCTGAGAGCGGCCTGCACATTGCTGACCGCGGTCAGTTCATTGCGGCCGAGGCTGATGGCTTCGCAGGGAATGCCGAGCTCTCTGCACTTCTCTCGGATCTTGACCGCTTCCGCCGGGGCGTGCACGCGATCGCTTTTTGGAGCATCGCTGAAGAGGAAGAGGGGAGCCTCCCCCTTGTCCATGTAGCGGAGGGCGAATTCCCTTGTGCCGATCGGTTGCCAGTGGCTGACCACGACCGCAGGGCGTGAGCTGAGCTGAGCAACTTCGTCCTTCGACTTCGGGTCGGCATAGTCGTCGCGATAGCCCAGCGCTTCACTGATCAGGGCGCCCGCCGAACTGCCGCCACAGCAAAGACGCGCAGGGTCGAGGTTCCAATCCCCGGCCTTGGAGCGTATGAACTGTACTGCTCGTGCACAGTGCTCCACGATTTCGAGGTAACTGATCTTCTCCTTTGCATTCAGGAAGGGATAGTTGCAGCTGACCACGGCATAACCGGCCGCCTGGTAGGCTTTCCGCATGGCGGCCATGCGGCCACTGCGCAATTGCTTGTCGCCCTGGCGAAAGCCTCCTCCATGGAACCACACGAAGACCGGCGAGGCCTTGTCCTGAGCGGATTTCCGGGGCGGCCAGTAGTCGAGGACATTCCGCTTGTGCTTGTCGTCATATCTCACGTCGAGCCGGGGTTCGGCTGCGTATGCACCTGCAGCCAGAGCCATGGTCAGGCCGCAGAGCACGAGTCTGCCCGGGAGGAGGAGAGGAAGTGTCATGGACGAATAGAGGAGGCGCTCCCTGCCCCCTGCAAGAAGAAAGGATGAGGCAGGGGGCCTGCCCGCCCACTGGGCCGAAGATCCATGCCGTTGCCCCCCATGCCGATTTCGCTCAAAAAGGCTGGGAGAAGTGGCGTAAAACTGGGGTAATCCGGGGAAAGAATGAACTGGACCGCTTTCGTCGCCCTCCTTGCCCTTTCCGGATCGGCCACGGCCGTTGCCGAGCCGCTGCAATTCAATCGGGATATCCGTCCGATTCTCTCGGAGAATTGCTTCTCCTGTCATGGCTTTGACGGGAAGGAGCGAAAGGCCAAGCTGCGTCTCGATGTTCCGGAAGGTGCCTTCCGGAAAGGGGATTCCGGATCAGCTGCAATCGTACCCGGCAGGCTGGAAGAGAGCCTTGTCTGGGAATTGATCAATACCACTGATCCGGATGAGATCATGCCTCCTCCCGGGTCGCACAAGAAACTTGAGCCCTCCGAAAAGGCCCTCCTGAAGAGATGGATAGAGGAAGGCGCGTCCTATCAGAAGCACTGGGCCTTCGAGGCCCCGGTCAAGGCTGCGGGGAATGGTATCGATCATTTCATCCGTGCAAAGCTGCCGGAGCAGGGACTCAAGCCGTCCCCGGAGGCCGACAGGCCAACTCTCATCCGGCGGGTCAGCATCGCTCTCACGGGGTTGCCTCCCGCAATTGCCGAGGTGGACGCTTATCTTGCGGACCGGGAACCGGGCGCCTACGAGCGGATGCTGGAGCGCTATCTTGCGTCCCGCCACTTCGGGGAGGAGATGGCGCGTCACTGGCTCGATGTGGCTCGCTATGGAGACACGCATGGAATGCACCTGGACAACGAGCGGCAGATGTTTGCCTTTCGTGACTGGGTGGTGAATGCGTTCAACCGTAATCAGCCTTACGATCAGTTCACCATCGAGCAGCTGGCTGGTGACCTGTTGCCCGAACCAACCAATTCACAGCTGGTGGCGACCGGTTTCAACCGCTGCAACGTCACCACCGGGGAGGGAGGAAGCATCTCGAAGGAGTGGATCCACCGCTATGCGGTCGAGAGGGCGAGCACGACGGCGCAGGCATGGCTGGGGCTTTCGGCTGGCTGCGCGGTTTGCCACGACCACAAGTATGACCCGATCACGATGAAGGATTTTTACTCGTTGTATGCCTTCTTCTACTCGGCGGCCGATCCCGCCATGGATGGCAATCGACTGCTTACCCAGCCGGTTGTGAAGGTGGAGCCCGCCGACGCGAAGAAGAAGTTGGAGGACCTCGCCCGGCGCGCGGCTGCGGTTAACGCGGAGATGGACAGGATTGCAGGTGCCATCGTGTACCGGGATCCCGCTGACCAGGATCCGAGGCCACCCGTAAGCGAGACCGAAAGCGTCTGGTTTGAGGACTCCTTTCCGACAGGTGCCAAGGTAAGCACTTCCGAGACCAAGCTGGAGTTCGTCTCCAAGCCGGTTGCGAGCGGGCAGAAGGCACTCAAGGTCAGGGGCTCTGCGATGGCTCAGGTGTTTTACGAAAGCGGTGCCGCTGATCTCGTCGTTCCGGCGGGAGGAACGTTTTTTCTGCACGTTTTCAATGATCCGGACGACCCGGCGGAGGAAGTGATGATTCAGTTCAATACCGGCAAGTGGATGCACCGGGCGATCTGGGGCAAGGACCTCATTCCGTGGGGCAAGGCGGGAACGGGCGAGCGCTTTCCGGCGGGCGGATTGCCGGAGGCCGGCAAGTGGGTGAAACTTGAGTTCGAGGCGGGCAAGGTCGGTCTCACACCGGGTGCGAAGGTCAAGGGGCTTGCCTTCACGGTCCACGGTGGAACGGTGCATTTCGACAGGATGGGAGTCGTGGGACGAAGCGATCCCGGTAGTGATCCAGCGAGAAGTTTCTCTGCCTGGAAGAAATCCCTCCCCAAGAACGAGGAGGAGGCTCTTCCAAGGGACGTGGCTGCCCAGCAGCGTCACTACCTGGCCCGGGTGCATGCCGGCACGCGGGACAGGTTTGCTCCGCTGCGGAACAGGCTGGAAACCATCTCCAGGGAGCGCGCAGCACTCGGAGCCGCTGCGCCCTCAACCTTCATCTTCAGGGATCTGCCCAAGCCTCGGCAGAGTTTTGTCATGATTCGCGGTCAATATGATACGCCTGGCGAACCAGTCATACCCGATACCCCGGAGATCCTGCCGCCGCTCCAGAAGGCTGGTGAGCGGGGTAACCGTCTCGACCTCGCCCGCTGGGTCGTATCTTCCAAGAACCCGCTCACGGCCCGCGTGGCGGTAAACCGGTTCTGGCAGCAGCTGTTCGGATTGGGTCTGGTGGAGAGCAGTCACGATTTTGGCACGCAGGGAACACTGCCGACACACCCGGACCTCCTCGACTGGCTGGCCGTCACATTCGTAGAGAGCGGCTGGGACGTGAAGCAGCTGGTGCGCCTCATGCTGACGAGTAAGACCTTCAGGCAGGAGAGTGCCGCCCGGGCGCACGACTGGAAGGCGGATCCCCATAACAAGTCGCTTGCGCGGGGCCCGCGTCTCCGGCTGGACGCCGAGCAGGTGCGGGACCAGGCGCTCTTCGTGAGCGGGCTGATCAAGCTGCAGATGGGGGGCAAGGGCGTGAATCCCTACCAGCCTCCGAATATCTGGGAGCCGGTTGGTTTTGGCAGTTCCAATACGCGCTACTACAAGCGTGGCAACGGGGATGACCTGTATCGCCGGACGATCTACACATTTATCAAGCGTACTGCACCACACCCCTTGATGGAAAACTTCGATATGCCGAACCGGGAGTCCTCGTGCATTCAGCGGGACCGGACCAACACGCCTTTGCAGGCCCTTCAGTTGATGAATGACATCCAGCATTATGAAGCGGCGCGCGCCTTTGCGGCCGAGATCATCGGGGCGGCACCTGACAAGGCGGAGAGGATTGATTTTGCCTACCGGCGGGCCCTCGCCCGGAACGCCGAGCCGGAGGAGCAGGCGATGCTCGGGGCCTTTCTCGACGGTCAACTGGCGAGATACCGGGTCGCGCCCGAAGAGGCGAAAAAGGCCATTGCCTTCGGTGACAGCAAGGCGCCCGCCGGGGTGGACCCGGTCGAGCTCGCCGCGTGGGCCCTCGCAGGCAACCTGATCCTGAACCTGGATGAGGCGATCATGCGGAACTGAACGGACCCGAACCCTGCTCTCAATTCATGAATCCTCTATTTGAACATCAACTTCTTCAAACCCGTCGCCAGTTTTTTGGGGATACCGGAATTCGCCTCGGGGGGGTGGCGATGGCCTCACTCCTTGGTTCGCAGGCCGGGAGCCGTGCAGAAGGGTCCGAAGTGCATCCCGGGATCAAGGGGTTGCCCCACTTCGCGGGTAAGGCCAAGGCGGTCATCTACCTGCACATGAACGGGGGGCCTTCGCAGCTCGATACCTGGGATTACAAACCAAAGCTCCAGGAGCAGTTTGACAAGAGCCTGCCGAAGGAGTTTCTCGGGGATCGCATCACCACGATGACGAGTGGCCAGGGCAAGTTTCCGGTTGCTCCCTCCAAATACAAGTTTACCCGGCACGGAGAGTGCGGGCGCTGGGTGAGCGAGCTCCTGCCCCACACCGCTAAGGTGGTAGACGACATTGCGGTGGTAAAGACGGTGCATACCAATGCCATTAACCACGATCCGGCGTGCACCTTCGTAATGACCGGAAGTGAGATCCCGGGCAAACCGTGCATGGGTTCGTGGGTCTCCTATGGCCTGGGTGCAGAAACAAGCGACCTGCCTGCCTTTGTGTCGCTGGTTCCGAGCTTTCCGAATGGTTCCAACGCCCAGGCCCTTTACACCCGCATGTGGGGTTCCGGATTCCTGCCCGGAAAGTATTCGGGGGTCGTCCTGCGTCCCGGAGCGGATCCTGTGCTGTATCTCGACAATCCCCCGGGGGTCAGTGCCGCCGACCGGCGCGAAATGCTCGATACCCTGAGCAAGCTCAACCAGCGAGGATTCAGGAAATTCGGCGATCCGGATATCCAGACCCGCATTTCCCAATATGAAATGGCTTACCGGATGCAGAGCAGCGTTCCCGAGCTCACCGACCTTGACAAGGAATCAAAGCGCACCAAGGAACTCTATGGGAGCCGGGTAGATACCCCCGGATCTTTCACACGGAGCGCCTTGCTCGCACGTCGTCTGGTGGAGAGGGGGGTGCGCATGGTGCAGATTCTGCATCGTGGATGGGACTCGCATGGAAACCTGCCGGCCGAGCTGGGTAACCAGTGCAAGGATACCGACCAGGCCGTGGGTGCTCTCATCACCGACCTCAAGCAACGCGGTATGCTCGACGAGACGCTGGTGATCTGGGGTGGAGAGTTCGGGCGCACGGTCTACTGTCAGGGCAAGCTTACCCGTGAGCGCTACGGTCGTGATCATCATCCCCGGAATTTCTGCATGTGGATGGCTGGTGGAGGAATCAAGGGTGGAGTCGAGATCGGGGAGACCGACGAATATTCCTACAACGGGGTGGTCGACAAGGTTCACATCAATGAGATCAACGCCACCGTGTTGCATTGCCTGGGGATCAATCACGAGCGGTTCACCGTGCGGGACCAGGGTCTCGATCAGCGTCTGACTGGTGTCGAACCCGTTAAAGTGATCAAGAAGATCCTGGCTTAGGATGGCCTTGCCGGGCGGGCCTTTTTTTGTGATTCCGGCCAGTCCTGATGCGAGGGCGGGCATCGGGGGCATCCCGGAAGAAGGATGGAGGAAGCACCGTTCCACGGGAGGGTGAAGATTTTACGTCGCCCATGTGGAAGAATTCCTTGTGCGTGCGCCCGTCTGCCGGGTGAATGTCAGCTTGTTGCGAATGCAGGTTTGGGTAGAAAGCAACGGTCGATGAGAGAGGCGGGCAGGAGGTTGAAGCTTTGTTGTACGGTGGTCACCTTGCTGTCCGGGATGACAGGGTGGGGATGTGGGGAGGCTGTCGAGGAACTGTGGCAGCGAATGGAGGCGGCCTATGCCGGCAATGAATTCGAGAATGGGCATGCGGCCGTGGAAGAACTGATTTCCTCCTGCCCGGGGAATGACCACGCGGCGGCCCGGGCTCTCACCCGCATGCTGCAGGAAGTCCGCCGGCAGCGCTGGCATCACCGGCTCCTTCCCCGGGAGAATCCCCGCGCACTCTGGGCGGCGCAGCACTACTGCGCGCTGGAGCGCAGGGGTGTGGTCTCCGCTCGTACGGACATGATGCGGCTCGCCGTGAACCTGGTTGTTGAAGGAGCGCTCGCCCGCGGACAAGCCATGCAGGCCCATGACCTCGTGACACGTCTCCGGGAAGACGACCCTTCGGAGCTCTACTGGCAGCTCAGCGAGGCGGAGCTGTTTCGTGAGCTGGGAGCTCCCGGAACCACCGTGCTCTTTGCGCAGCTGGAAGACGCGCTGGGAGGAGTGAACACCGAGGAAATCGTGTCCGCACGGTTCGCTGAGAACGACCAGATGCGTATAAACTGGCGCTCTGAGCTAAGACCTCCGCTGGTAAATGAGGCGGGAAATCCATCCCTGTCCCTTATCGATGCTGCCGGGGTATCGGAGGACTGGGAGGGTCTGGTGGCGGCGCCACCGAAAGCGAGACCGCAAGAGCTGCACCGTATGCTTGCACGAAGTAGCGTAATCAACCTTCTGCCCTGGTCTGATGGCACTGGTTCCATTGATCTTCCGTTCCTGCTGGGCCAGTATCTGGATGAAGCAGCAGCCGCGGAGCGGGAGAGCCTGCGTGAAACTCAGAACCGGAATGCGCGGCTGGAGGCATTGCCGGAGCACGTGGAGGAACTGGAGGTGCTCGGATTCGCTCGTCGCTACCCTTGGGCGCGGAAGTCCCATGATCTGCTCCTCGCACTTGGGAATCGGTATCTCTGGGCAGGGCGGATGCAGGCTGCAAGCCGATGTTTTCAGGAGGTGGTCAAGCGAGACGACCGGGAGGCGGTGCGGAAGCAGGCTCAGGTGGCACTTTGGACCGCCCGGAGCCGGGCAGGTATCCTGACAAGAAGGAAACAGCTCGAGGAAGGGATTGGCCGGGATGAGCTCTTCCCCTGGCGTGGTCGGGACATCAGGCTGGAGGAATTTGCCGGGGAGTTGCTCGGGGAGGAGACGCCTCCAGCGCTGGCTTCCCCCGTGGCGAGTCTCGGGGACCTGATGCTGAGGGAGCTTTCCCTTGCGGAACCGTCCCTGTGGCCGGGGCAGTTGCCTGCCACTATCGATCTGCAGTGGATGGCGGGGGAACGCCTCCTCGTCAGTGGTCGCACCATTCTTTCACTCTTTGACCAAACCGATCTTTCCACGCCCCTGTGGACGACGCCGCAACCTCTTCTCGGCCACGGCGACAACTACCACCCGGGTTACTTCCGGCCGACCAGGGCGGGATCTGAACTATTTCTTCGGATCGGGAGCCAGTTCATGCCGAATGCCATTGCCGCGATTGAGTTTGAAACGGGACGTCCCAAATCGAGCTTCGATCTCGCGGGTCCCGGGAGGGAGAGCCGTTCATTTGTCCCTCTTGGTGATCCCGTCCTGGCTGATGGATTTCTCTTCTCGCTCCAGTGGAATCAAAAGGGCGGGCGCAGCCTGGTCCTGGCCTGCTTTGATCTCCTTGAGCAGAGACCTGTCTGGCAGGAAACAGTGCTGGTTGCCAACGGGAAGGATGACCGGAATGGCTCCCTCCGGAAGGCATCTCCCCATCGAGTCATTTTCGGGAACCGGGTCACGGTTTCCGGGGGTGCTGTTTACAGTGCGTCGAACTGCGGGGTGGTGGCCCGGTCCGACATTCGCGATGGGAGAAGGGAGTGGATTCACAACTATGATTCCACCAGCTCCCGCGAACCCTCGGTAGGGAGACTGGGGGCTGCGCCGCTGGTGATTGGGGATCTGGTAATCTGCATGCCCCGGGATTCGAAATCCGTGTTCGCCCTGCGGGCGAGGAGCGGGCGACGGGTTTGGGAGAACTCCCTGCTCCCGGGGGCGGAACTGGTGGGGCGGGTGGATGATCTCATCGTCGTCCGGGGAGGAGGTGTGCTGGCCGGGTTGGACATAGGGACCGGGGTTGCCCGCTGGTACCGACCCATCAAACGGATAGTTGGTCGCTGCCAGTTGGCAGGGTCTGCTGTTCTTGTCGGTCAACCCGGTGGTTTGTGCCGATTCGATGGCCGCACGGGAGCCAAGGTGGAAAGCAGGCCCTGGGGCCTCGATTCCGGGCAGGTGCTGGCCTTCACGGTCAGGGGCCGGGACCTGATTGTGGTCACGGATCGTCTCTCTCAGGATCGAGGCGTTTCTCCGCATCCGGAGCTAGAGTGGCATGGGCCCTATCGGCCCGAGGCCCTCATGAGCCAGTGGATGGAGGGTCGTCGTTCAGCGCGGGGGAAGCTGCCCCCGACGGAATCCCTGCTCGATGGGTTGGGATATGGGCACTCGGAGGGACGACTACAGTGTTTTGAGATCCGGCCGGGGGGTGGCTTGCGTTGGGAGCGCCGGTCCGATGCGTGGTCGCCAGAATTGCACTTCGTAGGGACACGTCTTCTGGTGATCGACCGGGTGGCCCAGAATCTTCGAGGCCTGCCTAATCAGGTGCGGGCCTACGACGGGAAAACAGGAAGGCCGCTCTGGACCCAGCAGGTTCCCAAGGAACTGAACCGGGTCATTCCGAATGGGCATGTTGTTCTCTTCTACCGGGAGAATCAGCGCTTGCTGGCCATTGACGGGAGAACTGGAAAGAAACTCTGGGAGCGTCGTTTCCTGCCGCCGGAGAAGATGCGTCTACAAACCGGGAAGGATAGCGTTCACCTTGTGATCATTTCCCGCGTGCGCACGGCCTTGCATCTGGAGATCGATCTCCAGACGGGCCGAACCCTGTCAGAACATTCTTTGAGAATCCCGAGGATTGAGGGGGAGCCCGAGGGTGCGGTGGAAGCAGCGGGTGGGTATCTCGAGGTCAGGATTCCCCCCGGGCGTGGACGCTATCTCCGTCTCGTGGCGCTCTCCGAGGTAAACAATCAGGACTACACCACGATTGCCGACCTGCAGGTGCTCGGGGCCGAAGGAGCGCCGTTGGCACGGGATCATCTGCGAATCCACTCCGTGGACAGCTACGCCAAGTCCGGCTATGAGGGCCCGCACAATGCGATTGATGAGGATATCGTGACGTGGTGGCACACGCCTTGGAAGGAGAAGGGCTATCCGCCTCCGCACGAGATTCAGATCGACCTGGGAAAAGTGGTCGAAGTCACCGGGATCCGCTATCTCCCCGCCACCATTTCCAACAGCAAGGGCATGATCAGGGAGTTTGAACTCTATCTGGCAGCCAGGCCGGGTGTGCGGGGTGAGCCTGTGGCCAGAGGGGTCATGTCGGCCCGTCCCCGAATCGTAGAGGTATACCTCCGGGGAGGGAGCACGGCCTTGGAGGTCCGCTACCAGTTCAGCAATACCGGCAGGGTTTTGCACTATGGCATGGATGGAGCTGGACTGAAGGTTGTGCGGGAGCGTGGGCGCATCGTTCATCAAGGCGGAAACTATTATGTAAGTAACTTACTTGATGACGGAGCAGGGAATCACTTTGTGGTTCATCGCTTCGATGACTCCTCGTATCACTTCGACCTTGGATCTTTTCCGAAGGACAGGTCGGGGGGGCTTAAGGTGCAGGGAGATGTGCTTACGATGGGACCCCGGCAGGCGATTCAGGTTGATCTGCGAGAGAGGCGGTTCCTGCGAAAGTAAGCAGCCGATTGCGACTGCACCTGCGCAACGGTCCGGACTCGTTGGGCTGCTGCCAGGAACCCTGCGGAAAAGACGGAGAGAGGAAACCGCCTGGCTGCTGGTCTAGATTGCTGTCGCACATTCAAATACTTGACCAATCGACAGGAGCTGGTGGGGTCCGTGAACTACTTGATTTCATGAAGAGACGCTCTTTTATGCGGAGTGCGGCTGTCGCTGCCGCCCCGACCGTGGTTCCGGCAAGCGTGCTGGGTCGAAATGGCCGAATAGCCCCGAGCGAGCGGGTGACGATCGGTCTGGTAGGTGCCGGTGGGAAGGGCTACGACCTGATGCGGGATTTCCATTCCCAGTGCAGGGATGAGGTTCAG
>Ga0163179_10000050_pt1 | contig 90910 bp, 47 predicted proteins | sample AtlANTMetagenome_FD_109643 | JGI IMG/M metagenome (GOLD analysis project Ga0163179, IMG submission 109643) | Marine eukaryotic phytoplankton communities from the Atlantic Ocean - Atlantic ANT 2 Metagenome | ecosystem: Environmental > Aquatic > Marine > Oceanic | place: North Atlantic Ocean...
AAGCATCGCATCCATCCTTTTCGCCTGGCGTCTTACAGAATTACAATTTTCTGTGAGATTTACTTTACCGGACAGTGTGGTTGAACGAGTGTTCTTGCTTAAAACGCGGTTCCGACCGCGACCTTCAGCAACGGAAATATTAACATCACCCTGCGCATTTACTGTTACGGATGTATTCTCGACTTCAGTTTTGTCGTCGGACATCTCATCTTCCAGTGCGGGGGGCTCTAGTAATTCGTCTTCGGGGAGAGGGGTGAGGTCTACTATTTCCTCGGTCTCTCCTTCAGGGGCAGAGTCAGGCTCTTCATCATCAGACATCATCGCGATGTCAACGCCCGATATCTCATCATCCACGAGCTCATCTTGCTCGCCCATGATTTGCGCTTCGATCAAAGCCTTGATTCGAGGAGTTACCGCCTCTATAATCTTGTTCTTGGCATTTTGCTCTGCCATTTCCTTGAGCTGCTTTGCTTCAGCGATCGCTTGTTCATATAGATTACTTGTCATAACACCACCTATGGTCTGCTAAATGGTAAATATCGACCAGAAAATTAAATTTACCATATCTCAATTATTTTACTTAAAAAAAAAGAAATTATTCGTCCTCGAGCATTTTTCTAATCACCATTCTGACTCGCTTTAATGGTAACTCTTCATCCTCTTGTTCTATGTCGGAGTGAAGAATATCTCTATCCGCGCCCAAAGAGACATGCGGATGGCTATATCCTATAGTACTACCCGTCTGCTGTAAACTGCCAGGAGAATAAGCTTTAGGAGAACTGACGCCACCGCCGACTTGTGTCCTCTTCTTGTACATTCCGGGCATAGGGGAAATGCTCGTTCCCACTGTTTCACTCAGCTTAGTGTTACCAGCCACGTAATAAAATGGATCGGTTCCCTTCATAGCCAGATAATCACTAGCCAAGTAACCACCAATTAATTTCCTGAGCTTGTCTTGCATCTCTATTGGGATATCAGAAATATCCTCATCTTCGTAGTCATCTTCTTCTTTATACGGAAATGAATTTACGGCTTGACGATCTTTGTGGAATCTTGGATTGAGCTGGCCATAGCCGCCTCCCGCCCGATCGTCGGGGCGGGAGCCGTGAGCTAGGTTGCCAAATGAGGCAGGCTGCGTCATTTTTTATTTGCCGACGCCTTGGCCTAATTTATAATCGCCGAGAGTATGTCGAGCTGCGCGCTCTGAAGTACCTTTCGGGTTCTCCACAGCACCTACGCCAACAAAAGGCGTGGATGATGGAGTTTGACCGAACCCTTCTGGAGGATCAGCTAAATCGCTCGGATCAACTGAGCCCTCTCCTGGAGAAACCGGGTTTGGAACATATGGGCTGGCTGGTAGTCCACCCGCTCCGGTTTCGACCTCTTCCATGTTTGGTGCGTCCGAGTAATCCATCGTTTGGGTTCCGAAAGTGTGACCTTCATCGTTTATCACACCGTCCAGAACCAACTGTTGGTATTGAGCTCGTACGTCATCATCTTTTAATTCAAAAAGTGGGCTACCTGCAAATGCAGCCTTAATTGTCTTATCATCTCGAGCGCCTAAGGCTCGCGAGCTTGGTGCTCCTTTAGCTTCAACGACATTCTGTCTATGAGTTGGCATTTTTTCTCCTTATTTAGAAAGTTTTCTTAATAGAACTTTTTTACTCTCTAAAATCCTCTTCAACCTTTTTCGGGTCTTGGATTCTTGGATCTTTAAAGCCTTGAGGTGATCTAAATCTTTTTCCAAAGCTGTAGCTAATTTACCAGCTTCAACTTCTTCAGCATCAACCTTCTCAGGATCTTCATTTCCTTGCTCAAGAGTTTCGAAAACAGCTCTTCTCTTTTCCTCTTGGATCATCTTTCTAAGAATTCTAGGAGTTAACTTAACCGACTTTTTCATAACACACTCCAAATAAAGTAGTTTATATTATTATTTATGCTGCCCAGGTAGTTTCTTTTCAGAAAACGCGAGGTTTGCCCAATTACCGGCGGCATCGCCGAAAATATCTTCAGGATCATTTTGATCAACAGCTTGAGAAATACGGTCGCCAGCCACAATTCTGGGGTTCCTGTCTGCGTTGGTCTGCTCTTGTAAGGTTGTTTTTGCAGTATCAGCAAATATACTTTGCATCAAAGGATCATCAGTGACGCCCCTAATTGTTTCTGGGATTACATTTTTCTTCGCTGTTTGACGCCGTCTAGGGACTGGCTTCTTTTTAGCAGCAACTTTCTTTGATTCCTGAACCTGTTCGTTAGCCCCAACTAGTCCTTCGCTAAGAATCTCAACAAGACACTCTTTGACTAGACTCTTTAAAACTGCTCTACTTACTTTAGCCATGAATTAATCTTTCCTTACTTAAGCCGGAGTTACCGTACCAATCGCGCCGTTACCTGCAGCGACCTTTACAAAACTGACACCTTCAAGGGCTGAGATATCTGGAAAATCAGAGCGTTTCACGTTCGTTAATCCAGCCATCACTGTTACGTCAGTTTGGGCGTTAGAGTCAACGTATAGGTCTATACATTTAATTGGTAAAACCATCATTGAATTCTGTGGAATCACAAATCTCATAGCATCTCCAGCTTCATCTGACTGGCTGACTTTGAATGCTATTGCAGCGTCAGCTGAGGGAGCTGTTACACAGATCCACTGAGTTACATACGGAAACTCTATCCGTAAATCAGCCATATCTGCGCCGTGCTGGTACACGAATGGAAAACCAGCTGTCTGATATTCTGCGGCATGACCGTGATGGGGCTTCGCTTGATTTAAAGGCATTATTCTTCCTCCCAAGACAAGATGTCGTTAAAAACTCTATCAATTCTATCAGACTTGTTAAAGAATGTATTGAGCTCTGCTTCGTTTATCTCCCTACCTTCATTCATCATAAAGGCACCAGGAGTCGAAGGCTCAGAAACAAAGTCCCAACAAATCAGTTGAAAATCGTCTTGAACAACTTGATGGTCTCCGCTTCGCTTTGTCGAACCAACACCACGAGATGAAATGCCCAAAGTCACTCCTGACTCAACTAAACTCTGAAGAATCTTTCCTGCAGGGGTGTCCAGCAGTTCTACGCTTCCGTAGCAAACGTCGCCGTCCATGTAGGCTTCACGAACAATGTGAGAAACGTTCTTGAGCTCAACGACACTGCTATCTGGGTGATCACATTCACCAAGCGCTCTGTTTTCCTGAATAAACTTTTGGTAGTTTCTAATCTCTCTATCCAGAATCGGCTTTGGATAAACTCGACCATTCTGGTTTAGCGTACCTGCTTTTTGCAATACACCTTTTAAGATCACCTTACCGTCATTTTCCAACCTAGATTCGTTGACCATGTCTGGTGAGTATTCAAATTGTGACCAATTTGTTAATAGCTTCCTACTCATTATTAGCTCCTTAGCTCATTACTTAGTTTCATAACCGTCAAATAACGAGAAACGACTTCATCATTAATGTTTTCGGTTGGAAGGCCGTCAATCTTTTCACAGACAATCGCGATTTTAGATCTAACGATTTCACTTTCACAAGATGTTGAATATGTCTTTAACTCATTCAAACACTTTGTTTTTCTGCTCCCAAATACTTCAGAAATTTTCTCTTCTTTGTCTATGGAAAAAACGTAGTCCTGTAATAGACTGGCTTGCTCAGGTAGAAGCTCACTTGTAAATGACTCATTAAACTTCTTAGTCATAATATTAACGGTCAAATTATTGACATCTTCCGTCTTTAGTTCGGATACGTCAACAGATCTTTTTTCTTGGACAAGCCAATTGTGAAGCTTTGCTTCATAGATCGCCTGTGAGTCAATATCAGGCTCATCTGAGCGCCAGCTCTCCAAGAGCCTCTGAATGGTAGCCAGTGTCTTGTAGCTGGAGACCCTCTGAGAATAGAACTTTGGATCATTGAAAGCGTAATTTATCTCGTGTATCAGAGACGACTTTTCTTTATACAGCTTAGATGCGTTAAAATCCTTGGCAGCGCCTTTAGCTTCACCAATGATCCTAGTCGCTAAACTCTCAGAAGGCATCGTGGTGCTGTAAAGCGCGTTAAAGAGACGGTATTCTCTATATAGCTCGGTACCTGACTTAAAATACTTATTGGTTATCTTGAGCACCTTAGATGCTTTTTCTTGATCATTCTCAACCAACGCAGTGGATGCGTATCTAGCTAGCTGCTCAAAAATGATTCCGACGTTTCTCTTCTTGTTATGGCTCTTTGGCATTCATGCCTCCTTCGTCAAATTTAACTCGAACCCTCTTTACGATCAGGTTCACTAGAGTTGCTTAACTCATTTAAAACTGTCTTTTTATTACTAAGTAGTCCTGATTTATCGATATTTCTTAAAACGCTTAAAATATCAGGAGACATTACCGGTCCGGCGGCTGCTTTTTGATCTAAAGATCTCTCAAAAGCCTCAAAAGAATTGAGTTGCTTTCGATTATACGGTTGCCTCATGGAATCCTGTGACCTTTTATTCATTGTCATATTCCCAAAATTAGGCATGTCGGCAGACGCCGCGGTCTTCTTATCTTTCTTGGGGCTCATTTCTTGTCCCCAGACATTCTTCATCTTTGCTTGCGCCTTGAGTGGTGCATCTTCATCGTCAACAGATAATATTAGATCATCGTCTTCGTCGTCTTCCTCATTGATGTCTGCTTCATTAAACCCATCAGAGGGAGCAGCGCTTATAGGTGTATCGGGCAATAGGTTCTTATCAGATATTAGATCAACGTCAAATAACCCCCCGCCCTCATCATCTCCGCCGCCGGCGTCGTCGTCGCCTCCGCCACCTTCACCACCAGTCGATTCAAGTTCGGCATCATCTTGCTTGTCTTTCTTCAGACCGTCTAGGACGCCTTCAATCTGATCATCTGTCAAGCCTAGAACATTTTTTCTGACCCAGGTCTTGTCCAGCATTCCTTCCGGAACCTTTCCAGCAATGTCAAATCGCATGCTAATTAATTCAAGCTTCTGTAGCTGTGCAACTGATGATGGATTTGAAAGCCTTAACTCAAAGTCTAGTAAGTCTTCTCCGTCATAACCATGAGAGTACAGGTGGACCATGGCAAGTTTATTAAGCTCAGAAATAACAGTCTTCTGTATTCTCTGTATCGTCCTAGAGAACCTTATGTCTTCTTGTGCCAAGGTTGCCTTTGAACCAATGTCTTCATCATACCCTAGGTAAGCCTTAGGGATCTTAAGAGCTGCAAATAGCTTCTTTTGTACATACTCAACATCTTCTATAGCGGTGGCATTTTGACCACCGGCAAGGGTGTCAATTCTCGTACCACTATCTCCACCACGGACAGGGATGTAGTAGTCTTCGTCAACAGCCATAGGGTTATATCGCAAATCAGCCTGGCCTTGCGCGCTGCTTGAAACTGTGCTTTTCTTCAAGGCAGTCTTAGCTTGCTCCACGTAGTTTGAAACATCTTCGGGAGGCACATTACCAACGTCAATATAGAAAACGCGCCTCTCAGGTGCGCGGATAATCCTGTAGACTAACATCGCGTCTTCGATCAGGATTAGTTGGCGCCAAATGCGACGAGCAGACTCTAGAACAGAAGTACCGTATGGCAAAAAGGCGTCGTTTGCTAAGAGCCTAAAGTGACTGATTTGCCAATTCTCTAAAATGGCGTTTCCTTGAGTTATCCACCGGTATCTTACAGCTGCAGGATTTTCTGGATCAAAGCCTTCTTCACGCTCAATCTCTGTTATTGGGATAGGGTATGTATTTATCACACCATATTCTGGATGTACATCATTAAAGAGAAAGAAGTCGCCATACTTGACAAGGTTCCTAACCCACATAACGAGGTTGAACTCTACGTTTATTGTGTCATGAAAAAGTGTGCCTAGAAGCTCTTGTTTTTGCGCATCATCAGAATAGATGTGTAAAACCCGGCCATGCTCATCTGGTGAAACAGTCTCCTCAGAATATATGTCTAATGCCGAAGCCAGCTCTGGAGTTGCTTCCATCTCACTAAAATCACTGTATCTAGCCATTCTATCGAACGAACCGTAAGCGCTAAGTGTGCTGTTATAGATATCACTATGAGCACGCTTGAATAGCGCAGACGCAGAAGATTTAGATCCACCAGTCTGTTGCTGTTTGATCTTGCGCTTTACAACCGGACCGGTCCTGAAAAGACGAGTTAATTTCTGAAATAAATTTTTTTCTTTTTCTGCCATATTCCCACTCTATGCTATAATATTAAAATTATCGCTTTCTTTAAAATTAAAGTAACCACCTAAACTCTGCATCGACGCTCCCAGATAAGAACCTTGAAACTTTATCATAGGGTACCGCTCTCCTAGTGTTTAGAATATTCTTTAAGTATTCACCGCCAAAAGAAGATCCTACAGAGCCCTGAAATGAGCTTGACTCAGAGCCAAAACCTGCCAACATCGCTTTGTTCACGTCTGCTGAGCTCTTTGAATGAAAATTAGAAGTGTCGTACAACCATATACCGATCGCCAACGATATAACAAGATCATCGTTCTTTCCACGCATCGCTTGGGGCTTGGACCCTTTCCAGACAAAAGTCTTCATCTCCTCGTAAAAGCGAGAAGAGTATGTTCTAATTTGCTTATTTCTTATCACTTCCTCTAGCTTTGTCAAAATCTTGGATCTTGAAGGTCCTTGTGTTGAAAATCCCGCTTTAGAAATTGAACCATCACCGTAAAGCGCAGAGATCCTGTCTTTCTCTTTTTCAAAATAGATTTCTTGGCACTTTAGCTCTTTTAGCTTCATAAGAACAGCGTACCCGTAAGTGTTGCTCTCAGGACATACTGTGGCGTTATTGTACCGCTTGCTAGCCTCCATTAAAACAATAGCAAATTGGTCAGGCGGGGTTTTACCTTTAAACTCACAAACAACCTCTGATTCGTTTGTGTCAATCACATGAAATGTAGAGAAGTCAGCTCCGTCTCCTCGAGCAACGTCAGCACTAATAACATAACGGTTACCTGGTGTCGAATATTTCCAAACCCAGACTGCGTTATTAGGTCCCCATCTCTCAACAGGGTTCTTGATTGACATCATCAAGAATTCAATATCTTTTTGAGTTATAAACGTCTCACCTGAAGCTTGAAAGTCGCACAACAGCTCCTGCGCTATCTGTCTCTTCGTCATGTTCTTGGTTTCTTTATCAAACCAAACGTCATCACGCTCAGGATGAACATCCCATGGCAACTTTATTGCGTTAAAATCATTATCGCCATTCTCTGCCTGAGTATAGATGTCGTAATACTGACCACCGACCCCATTAGGCGTTGAAAGAACAATCGCGCGACCGCCAGTCGATAGAGTCGGATATAGGCCCATCCATAGATCATCAAAATTTCTAACAAACGCGGCCTCATCTACGATCAGTAAAGATAGTGCTTCTGAGCGCCCTGCATCTTCTGACGTTGGGACAGCTTTCACAATCGAACCGTTAGAGAACTCCAGAGACTGCTTATTGTTAGACACGATTTCAGGCATTAGTAACCAAGAGGGCAGAGACCGAATAGCGAACTTTACCTTTCTAATAAAGTTCTGAGCCACAGCCAGCTTGGTTGCGATTACTAGAACGTTTTTGTCTTTATAGAATATTGTAAGCCAAACAGCATACGCAGCGACCAGCGTGGAAAGCCCAAGTTGGCGACTTTTTACAATCACGTTGAAGCGATGATCATTAAAATCTTTTACGCATACATCTTGAAAATCGTAAGTGTTAAAAGGAAGGGTCCCTTTTGTTGCGTGCTGGATCTTTACGTACTTGTTAAAAAAGTAAACCGGATCCTTACCACACTTAATTATCTCCTTGACTTGCCGCTGCTTGGTTGACGGTGGCATCTACTCAACCTTCAGATGAACATTCATTCTGTAGTACGCGAGCTTCCTAGGGGTATAAGCAGAAACGCTAATTAGCTCTACGGAATCGTCTCGGGAATCTTCTGTCACTTTTACAGATCTACCAGCACGCTCCTTGAATTCTGCCTTCATCTTCTTTAAAGCGTCGGCAACACAATCGTTGGCGTCTTTCTCATGTTGAGCCTTTTGCTGCTCCATCGAAGACTCGCTTGCAAACTGGATCACTGCCGTGTATTTTAAAATAAGACTATTTCCGTGCAGGCTAGATGTCACCTTCATGGTATCGCTAGAATAACCAAAACTATGATTGAACACTTGGCCCAAGATATTTACTTCTTCTGAACTTAACATTTTTCTCTCCTAAAAGAATTTATACATAGGCTTAAACTGCAGTTCTTTCTTTTGCAGCCAGCCCTTTATTTCTGCTTCACTTGGTTTCCAACCAACGCCATTCACACTTCTGTTTGGCTCCAAAAAGGAAACAAAACAATCTCTACACCCACCATTATTGTAAGCACAAACAACATCCTCTAAAGATTGAAGTGTACCATGACAAACGTTGCAAGTTGCCGGGACTGGCTTATTCCTCTCGTCTATATAAATATCAATAAAATCACTCATAAACAACTAAAGAATTTTTTCCTTTGCTTCTGATGTCTAAAACGTTATCTACAACATCTTTAATCGCGTCAATGTGAGAAATAACGAATATATGTCTAAACCACTTCTTTAGTGCAACAAGTAGCCGGCTACAGGCCTCTATATTACCTTCATCCAGACTACCGAAGCCCTCATCAATTATAAGCAGATCTGACTTTGGTAAATTAGAAACGTTGATAAGGGCGACTCTAATCGCTAGAGAAGATAACATTTTCTCCATACCAGATGCACACTCTATTACCCTCTTAGAGTCTCCGTAATTTATAAATACGTCAAGAGCGTTGGTTGAATCGTCAGCCGATATCTCTATCGTAAACTCAACAACACCGTGTAATATCTTTTCTATCTCAGAATTTATGGCTGGCAACTGAACGCTCATAATCTTTAAAGGAATACCCTTCTTATCGACAGCCTGCAAGAAGGCGTTATAGGCGTTCCACTGCTTTTTCATATTCGCGAATTTTTGCTTCTGCTCTTCAGAATCGACCAGTTGCTGCTGAAGTAAGCCTATTTTTTCGCTTAACCTAAGTTTTTCAGCATCCAGAAAATTAGATCTCCCTGTAAGGGTTTTTAGCGTTTTCTTTAAGCGGGATATCTCTTTCTTTTCTGAGCCCTTTGTCGCATTTAATTTCATTTTTGAAAGCTTGTTTTTCTCTTCTAGAAGATTTTGAGCCACGTTGGAGTCCTCAACCTCCAACTCAGTCAGGCCAACAAGACTGTTCCCTCTTTCCAGCTTTAGATCTGATTCTGTTTTTAAGATATCATCGTACTTTTTAACTTTGTCTTCCAGAGACTCGCCGAGCATCTTTTTTAAATTCCGCTTGACAGCCGAACAGTTGGCTGATATCTCTGAAACACGCTCTTCTTGACCCGGAATTTTTTTCTTGGAAAGGTGAGAGTCTTTAATAAATTTACAAGTTGGATATGCATCACCGCACGGGACCACCTCTAAAGTACTGGCGCTCTTCTTTTGAGACTTTAGTAGCGTTCTCTCTTTTTCTAATAGGTGTTGAATATTTTGGAGACTATTTTCTATCTCTTTTTGCTGTCCTAGCTTTTCCTTCAGCTCTTCCACCGGGAACTGATCTTTGATGGAAGCAATTTTGCTTAATTTTCCTTCTGTTTCTGATATCTCTTCTGAGATAGCTATAATCTTTTTCTTCATCTTATCACTTCTAGATTTTAGCTCTTTAAGCAGAAGTTCTTGTGATTCTATCTCATCCTCGGTAAAAGACTCAGAGTTTTCGTGAGTCGCAAGGAGGAGCTTTAGGCTGTCTACTTCTTCTCTGACTTTTTTGCACTGCTGCTCTGTTTCATCTCTATCGCTTATTAAGGACTCCAGCTCGAGCCTTTTACTACGGATGATTGTTGCCCAATCTCTATCAGGCGCGCTTTTCATTGATCCCTTAAGCTCGGAAAACTCATTCTTCGCGATGTTGAGCATATTGTCAAAAATACCTAAGTCAAGAAACTTCGTAAGAATCGATTTTCTGACGGTCGCTCCATTCTTGATAAAGTTATTCATTGAACCCTGGCTGGCCAGCGATGTCAAAAGAAAGTCATCAGCTGTGCCGACAAGAGCTTTTAGATCTTTCTCTGTTTCTCGGCGCTGCTCGCCACTAAGATCTTCCACCTTGTTACCAGCTGGATCAATCTTCCAAAGGTTAAGGGCGGTTGAAGCTGAAGTCTTACCAGCTCTAGATGTGTGCTTAGCCGATTGTCTTTCTATCTTGTATGGCTTGCCGTTTACAGTTAGATCAACCTCTACATTACAAAAGCCTTTTCTAGAATTGATAACATGCAGATTCTTAATTGCACCACGATCTGTAGAATTGAATAGACCGTACATGATGGTACCGGGGATAGAAGACTTCCCTGTCCTGTTTTTTCCGAATATTCCAGTGATGCCGTGCATCTTTTCAAAGTCTATCTTATTCCCGTTTCCGTAGCCAAAAGTGTTGTCAAACCTCAGCTTCTTTAGAGACCACTTAAGGTTTTTTCTAGACTCTCCGCGAGAGGCTTCTGATGCAATTCTCTTGGTCATCGACTCTAGGATCTCTCGCTCTTCTTCACTTAGAACAAACGTCTTTGTATAGTCACTCATGAGCTTCACGTGAGTTGAAGGGTTTAAGAGATCACTCTTATCGAGCGTGGTATCTCCAATGCTGATAGTATCATCCTGGTTGTCTTCGATATCCCACTTAAAAACAACCTCTGTCGCTTTATAGGCTTCCCTTAATTCATTAAAGAGCTGTTTTATTTCAGATTGTGGGATAGTCTTACTAGATCTGATCCTAAACCTGCCGTAGGTCATAGACTCATCAATAGTGTCCAATGTAGAAGAAACTGTTCCTGCCCATGGGATGGTATAGAAAGAAAACCTATTTCTAACAGGAAAGAATTCTGTGCTAAAATTGTCTTTATCGATTATGTCCCATACCATGAACCCCTTCTCTAGATCTTCGCCATAGTTTTGCTGAATTGTTGATCCGCAATAAGCAACTCTTTTTTCCGAGTCTAAAAACTGAGACTTATGGATATCGCCTAAAAAGGTAAAGTCAAAATCCTTAAAGAAATCTACTGTGATCTGATTCGGTTCATCAATCTCCCAATCACTATCGACTTTCGACCCTTGTACAGGCCCGTGAAAAAGGGCGATATTAATCATCTGTGGGTCTGGTTTCACAGAAGACCATGACTCTTCATCAAAACAAGAAAATACACACCAGTTCACCCCGTGTGGCTCTAGCGGATATGTACCGGTGTCCTTGTACAAAAATATTCTATCGTTGTTTATAGCTTGTATTATAGGGGTGATTGCATCTTGTCGATCTTTGTTTAAGATCAAGCCATCATGATTACCTAATATCACATGGACTGGCGCGACTTCAGCAAGACCCTTAAACCACCAGACCAAAACGTCAATCAGCTCAGGGGAAATCCCTTGGGTCTTTGAATGAACAATATCACCACCAATATAGATGGCGTCTAATTCCATTTCCGACAATTGAACGAATATATCAGAGAAAACCTCTCTATATTCATCATGACGTGATAAACCACGAAAATGAATGTCAGCAAAATGCGCGCACTTAAAACCCATTAAAATACCTTAAACTAGAGAACCGGACTTGATTGATGATATCAGTCCTAAGAGTCTATCATTTCTGCCAAAGGGCTTGGCAGCTTGCAAACGTTCGAGAAAACTGTCTTTAGACATTGCACCTACGTCTTCATATCCAGAACAGTCCAATACCCTCACGCTTATACCGTACGACAGTAACAAACGAGCGATGTTGTGGGACTTGTCTATAACGTCCGGATCAAGAGCCAGACAGACAGGCGTACCATTCTTCACTATCTTTTTAAATAATACCTGATCTTCCTTTAAAGTACAACCAAGCAAGCAAGTAGCGTTATCATTAGCCTTTATCAAATCAAACGGGCCCTCAACTAAGGTAAGCTCCGAGGCCCAATCTATGTTTATGTCGTTAAATATGACATCTTTCTTTGGGACCTTCGAATTGATGTACTTCATTCTAGACTGTTTCCCTACAGATCTAGCAACGAAATAGTTTAATTCACCTGACTCGTCAAAAGAAGGCATTATCACTCTTCTTCTAAACCTCCCAGTGGTCACCGCGCCTAATTTAAAATACCACAAATCGCGAGTAGACATCCCTCTGGATTTAGCGTAATTGATAGATGCCTTAATATCAGGGTCAGGGTGATTAAATGCCTCTGCTAGCAGAACAAATCCCTCTGGTAGCTCAACATGATGTTCTTGCTGGGTTGGTGGATCTGCTGTTTTAGAAAAATCCTTGAATAAACGAATAGCTTCTGAAACTAAGCTAGGCTTAAACTTAGAAACCAGCTTTTTTATACCAACACCAGACTCTGCGCAAACCCAGCAGTTGTATTGTTGGGTCTCCATGTGAATCACAAGTTTAAGCTTGGATGATCCATGAGACTTACACTTCTTGTTCGGACAAGCGACTTCTACATTATCGTTATTATCGGTTGTTCTGATTTTTGAAAATGCTCTTCTAAGAAAAGCTAATCTTTCTGTCCTAGACAATATTCTTCCTGTACGACGGCGCTTTGAGCGATTACATATGCATCTGCCATATCATAACACTCTTTTACAAGAATTACACTTCCTTTCCTAGGACCGCCCTTGAGAACCTTTGTTGGCCAATGTAGGCCTGGATCTTTACCTTGCACAAATTCCAATATTTGCTGCTTTGTGTTTTTATCAGACTTTCTGTTGACCTTAATCCCTACAAGCTTTCTAGCAGCGTTGACATTGACAAATTCAGGTTCAATCTTAAAGACCTCTGAGGCCATGTAGGTGCAGACCCCATTAAACCTAGCCAGAGTCACAATAGTTTTTGCGCTGGAAAGACCTGGTCGAAAAGCTTGAAGATTTTCTTCTATTACGACGCTATTAACTTTGTAATCTTTGTCTAGGGACTTTAAGACCTCTTTAAACTTTTCAGCTTTTTGAAAGAGAGTCTTTTGCTTTGAGAGATCCACGAAATCTAAAAGCTTAACAGCACCCTTCGCATCAGTAATGCACAGCCCGATTGTAGACGTTGATATATCTAGTCCTAATATCATGATATATTATAAACTTCTAGTAGTCGATCTTAAACTTAAAGACGTAACGATCTTCATCTTTTCTGACTATTGGTCTAGAAAGATTTACTTTCCCAATAACATTCAGGTTCTCATCGTGCATGTGCATATTCGTGATCAAGTTACAACCGATCTCTGCATCGGCCGGTAAGTCAGTGGGGGAAAGCCTTTGATAGGTAGGGTTCGTAGATATCTTAGCTTCTTCAGCTGAGATTGGTACTCTCATCTCCAAGACGTGCAGGTTTCTGTCTCCCTTAAACGTAGTAACAAATTGTTGCGTCCCAAAAGATGGAATAGTCGGGTTTGTCAAACATACCAAGCCCTCTTCGTACAAAATGATGCCAGCAGAAGACCATGTCGGGTGACTACCTGAAGCATCGCACCTGTACAGCGCACCGTAACCATTGTCCTTGAATGTAAGTCTAATTTTGCCAGCAGATCCTGTGACGTATGGATCATGCATCTGGAAAGACTCGTACTTTATCGAATCGCCATAGAATATGTTCGATATGTCCAGAAACATTATTTCATTTGAATCGGTGTCTCTTGTACGATTTAACACGGTCAAACCAATGGAGCTCTGCATGCCGTAGGCTTTCGTGGAGGAAATTAGACCGATATCAGCTTGACCGTCAAGATCAGCGTCGACTGGCATTGCGACTTCGATGGGAGGGAATAACTGATCCTGAATCGACTCTACATTCCCTGTTTCTTCATCAAATGATACCAGCTCGTTATACTGCGCTTGTAGAGACAACATATTCCTTAACGTTACCATTCCCTTCGCCGGCTTACCTGCATCGTTAACAAAGAAAAAACCTGATGAACCTGTTGTCATAAGAGAGACTCTGTCGTCTAAAAAGCTCATACCAGGTTTAAGCTGACCTAAGTCGCTAGGAAGTATTGTTAGATTTCTCTTTCTATTTTCCGGTCTTATCAGCAAAGCCTCACTAGCAAGAATAAAGTCAAAATCATCAGATGAAAAATTAGACCATGTACCTTTTGGCTCTGTTGCTGAAAGATTGTGACACCTTGCTTGTTCTCCGGTTATGAAATCGTAACTGAAGTTTTCTAGATTTAGTAGTCTACCGCCTTGACCGAACGACAAGTCTGTGTTGAATGGAGTATAGCTGCTGGAATAATGAGTTTGAGTCACTGAGCTCAGCATCTGCCTCACAGAGCTAGAGGGTACAAAGTACGGTGGCAAATAAAACAAGAAGTCTTCATCGCCAAAGTTGTAATACCCTGACTCTGAAGTTGATCTTATCTCAGATATAGATCTCCATCTGCTGAATATTCTCACCTCTTGTAGTTCAGCGTTTAATGGTGAATCGAAACCATGGGTTAAGTTTTCTTCCTGCTCCATGTCTACTGCGTCTATTAACATCTTTGTGCCGTGCCTGACCGCTGAACCTGAATCAAACAGAAAACCAGTTTTTGAAGCAGTAGAATTAGAGTTACCGAAAACCGGTTCGCGAGAAGATATCTGAAACAAATCTGTCAAGTAGTTACCGTGAGAACCAGATGCTGCTTTTTGTTCTTTTGTTATTCTTACCGAACTCGACGCGATCAAATCAATACGGCCGGCCTCATACGTCAATTGAATTTGAGTATTATCTACTACTTGCGCATTTAAAATAGAAGAAAGAGAGCTGTTTATAAAATTCAACCCGCCAGTAAATTTATCAGGCACCGTCAAGTTTGTGATTGAAGACGGCGTGGTGGCAATATCTTTGTTGCCAGCCGTCCCTTTTACTTCTTGGGTCAAATTTAATCGGCCACCGGTGCTAGTAGCAACGATTGTTGATCCATGACCCCCGTATGAACCAGCTGGGTCTGTATTTATGGCCGCGGCTAAACTAGCAGCTGCGATTGCAGCCTTTTGAGACGCTGTACCAGAAGTACTACCCCTTTTGAACTTGGAGTTTGCAGAAGTAGAAGTATAGTTGAATGAACCATCGTTGACTGCCTGGTACGTCTTACTAAGGCCAGCTGTGTTCGTCACCGTGATGGTGTTGTTAGCTGCTATCTCTCCAGTAAATATCAATGTTGCGGCCGCGGCGGTGCCGAGGGTGAGCGTCTTGTCCACAGAAGCGCCGTTGATAGCAGATGTTAGAGCAGCAGCATTTTGAGAAGCCGTTCTTGTGTTGTTCAAATCAACTGTGTCTGCTGTAGGAGAGCCATCAACTTCTTCAAAAAATATCGTTCTTGTGCCGGCGAGGCTACCAGCACTTGTAAGATTTATCTTTATGCTGCCGCTAGCGTGAGTGTTGGGTACAGTCGGGTTAAAACTTGAGCCGTCTACTACATTTATTAAATCGTCATCGTCAACAGAGAGTGAGTTTGAACACTTATATCTATTTCCAATAACTAGTGCCGAGGGCACATCGTTAGGATTTGATATCGTCGCGGTTTCTCTAGAGAGCTCAGTGTTTGGAATCACAAAATCGCCGGCGTGAAGATTGTTGATGTAGAAGCTTCCAGTATAGTTGTTCTGTGTCGAGCCGCCCCACCTAATTGCACAATAACTCCACCTGTCTTTTTCTAGAAACCCATCTGCAGACCAGTACGTACGTGTTGACATGCTACCTGACGCTTCGTCTTTACTTATTGGTATGATCACTTTGCTCGGTGGTCTCACAGAATTATTTCCGAGCTGTAGCAGCAATCTGAACGATTTTGGTCGACCATGTTCATCTTTGTGAGATCCAGAGACCAAAGAAACAGAATAACAGTTCGGCATGTGCATAATCGTACCAGCGTCATAAGAATCGGCAGCAGTGTCCGTTGTATATCTTGGGTTGATGTAAAACTCAAAGCTGAATGAACTAGAAGTGTAATATCTAGTTGGTCTGTACCCCTCTGATACACTTCCGCTAGTCGGAATAGGATAAACTAGTGCCGTGTCGCTAGGTACATTTGAAGGGTGAGCAGCGGAAGAGGTGAAGAAGTTTAAACTGTGGTAATTTGAGAACCCAAAAGACATTGGTTTCTCATATTCTCCCTGGTAAAAGGGGAGCAAGTTCTTTATGAAAACTGATTTTCTTATCGTGTTTGAATTAAAGCGGTGGGGCATATCGAATTTATAGACAATAAGCTTCTTAGTATTATCTAGAGAGCCCGCAAGCTTTCCTAGATTCGTCAGGTAGTTCTCCACTAACCCAGCAATGTCGTTTCTAGATCTTTGATCATTCCTAATGACAATCCCAGAGTCGTCTTGGGTCAACAATGACTTTACATCAAACGTATACTCTTCCAGTTCGCTAGTGATCTCTTTTAAGGTATCACTTCTTTCCGCGAAAAGAAACACATCACCAGTGATGCCACCAGCCGAAGAAGACACAAAGCGCTGGTTGGGGTGAGTCTTTACTGAACTGACTTTTATGTCTTCAGGTAAAATAGGGATTAACGCCATTTTATCCCCTTCTTAGAAGTCTAGCCTTACTCTAATTGTGAGATCTTTCTCATCATTCTTCTCTATTGGTCGCGACACTTTCGCTACAGCCAGCAGATCGTCATAATCGCCGTAGAGACCTACAGTCGTTATATAAGAGAAGGGCTTCTGAAGACTATTGACCGAAGATTCAGTGACTACGATCTGTCCGTCGCTGGCAACATAAGTTGGGTTAGAAGAATAGTTAAACTCGTCGGGTTGAGCTCTAATAAAATAAATCGTTGAATTGATCTCTGTAGCGTTCTGGAAAGTAATTGCAGTACCAGCATCACTACCGAATCTAGTCACGCAAACATGATCGACTATATTATCAATAGAACCAGATGTCCAAAAATAAGGCCACATTCTACCACCAGACTGATCGGCTGTGGATGGAATTGTTGCAGAGCCAATTGGGTTACCGAAAGTCAGAACCCCGCCGGTTGTCTGCAGCGGCGGACCAAAAAGTGCTTTGCCTCTAGGAACAGAGTCTGTGCCTGCATACACACTGTCTGCAGAACCTGAAGAAGCTGATTCTGTCATGGCGTCAATCTTTCCATGACCTACGTCCGTCTTATCAAAGACCTTCTCTACATCCAGTACAATTGTACCGTGGTCATAAAAGATCAGACCAACTACCTGACTGGTATCAGAAGCGTACACTATATTTCCGACTTCGCCACCATGAGACTGGGGCCTATTTGTGGAGGCACCGAAGTCAGTGTAGATCCTCTCTGTCGCTCCCATAATTTGAAACAAATTATCGTGAAACTTGTTGCTTATTCCTCCCGCTTTAGTCCCAGCTGAATTGGCAACGTTATAGTTTAGGCGCATTGCAAAAGTTTCTCTCTTGATTCCGTCTCTTACAAAAAGTCGATGAAAGCTGAAGAACAAGGCTGCGTTTATATTATTGACAGCCGATGTTGTATCCATGCTATAGGGAGCCTGAAAGACCGCTTTAGGATCTCCCAGTAGTGTTGCCGCAAACTGCTTATAGACATCTTGCTTTTCTCTCATCATTAAAGAAGTATGTTTGTATCTTCTTTTAAGAGCCGTGTCTGTGCCTATAAATGCACCAGGCGCAGAAGTTTTTTCTGTTGACTCTGTTGACTCTGGGTAAAACCCAAATGTCAAATCAAAAAGACTGTTTGCTGTCTGTAGACTGAAGTCTTGATCAAAGACTGTCTGGTATAACGATGATGTTACACCTGGTCCGAAACTAGAGGTGACAAAAACCTCGTAGCTCTTTCTGGAATTTGACCCTGAGACGTCTTCTCTTACAATATCTACAAGCTGATTTAAAACAGACTTAGTATTCTTAATGTCGTTACTTAACAAAGATTTAAAAACAGCCACTTAAATTATCCCCTAACTTAAAACTAAAACAATCACTACTGGAATCTTATTGGGATTGTAATGTGATGCTGGATCCCTGTCAGTAATCCAGTCACCACGACAACCGTTGTTACCACCCCTTGTGAGTCCCCAAAAGTGTTAAAGACTGTTTGGTTTAAGGATGATTTTGCCCTTAAAACAATAGAGATACCCGGGGTCGCTGCAGTGCTAGCGTCATTTCCATCTCTAGAAATATTTGCTGAAGCCCTGTAGGTAGCCATCTGGTCTCTTTCAGATATATAAGCTGCCGGTAAAATACCCGCACCAGTGCTCACAGTCAAAAACCTGTTTGAAGCCTTGATCATAAAAACTGATTCTTGTAAGTCTATCGGTATTGAACCACCCTGTACTCGGTCACCAGAACCAACTGTTTGTGATAAGTTGATGGTTCTCGATGGGCGGCGACCCTGGCGGGTTAATGCTTGAGCGTCTTGGTATACAGTGGACGTTGAATTACCTTGATCAACATTCACGAGACTCGGGATGAACGTTTCGACCTGACTTGACATACTCAAGAGCTTGTATTTTAAGCCTAAGTTTGAACTAGTTTGAGCTTCGAATATAGGAGTATTTTTCTCAATTTTTTCGCGGCCTACAGTTAGTCCGAACTTCTTGATTATCTCATAGTCAATTTCATCATCGCCTAAGGCAAATTTCACAATAGAAAAAGAGCCGTCATTCTGAGACAGTCTCTTTCTACCTAAATCAGTTAAGACAGCATCCACTATAATGTTGTTAGTGCTGTGATCTAAAAATCCCATATTTTTCTCCTGATTTATACTTTCTAAATATACCTAGGCACAAAAAACAGTAAAATTTAATATGCTGTGCCTCGGAAGGTAAACTTAACTCTTTAAATTCTGGCTGGACAAGCCCATCAAGTGCGCAACCTCTGCTAATTCCTTTTCATCCTGAACAACTTCAAGATGATCATTTATTTGATACCTTAGTACGACATCGTTAGCTCTGTCTGGATTAATTATCTGTAAGAAGTAGCAATTTGAACTGTCACCATCATCATCCTCTGAGATTCCGTGTACTATCTTCTTGTTAGCGCCGTCTATCTCAACTGATTTATAGTCAGGCCTAAATCTAAGCGTAGCGCGCTTGTATCTGGCTGTCCTAGCGACATCTTCAAATGCTTTTCCTTTTATAAAAAAGTTAGGTAAAGCCAAAGGAGCACCAGGAGGCGAAATTTGTTGCACACTTAACTTGTAGAGACGACTATCAAGCCTTATTTTGAGTTGAGCGCTATAATTTGACATCTGTCCGTGAGCGTCAATAGCACAGACAGTGTAAATGTAGTCAGTGTCAGGCTTGAAATTACGATCTTTGTACATCGTGTTCGGTTCACCGGGTCTTAATCGTTTTATCTTATTAAGAGTATCAGGGGTCTCCGATCTTGTGAACCGTCCCTTATCATGACCAAATATTCTCGCTTTTATTTCATTAGCGCTCTGTAACGGATCTGAAATAGAATAGTTAAAATCGTAAACCCTCAATAGTTGAAATGGTTCGTATATCGATTTTCTCCTGAATATTGCAAAATAAGTTACGTCTCGCTGTTTGTTTACAGGAAAAGCCCAGTGAAGCGCCAGAGCGCCGTCTTCGTCAGTGTAATATTCATGAAATGCCCAAACGTCCCTAGGATAGGGTGGGGGTTCGAGCTCTCTAGTCTCTATTGTTAGTACAGTAGAATACGGGGAATTCATAAAGTAGTGAAACCTCTTGTTCACAACCCCGTTAGCTTCCTCAACAGGAACGTCTAAACTAAACGAAAAAACAGCTCGGATAGTGTAGTCATATTCTTTATCATAATTAATCGCAGCGTCTACATAGCTAGTGGCCATGCTACCTACGTTACAAGGTACAAAAATTAAAGGAAATTTTTCATAAGCCCACTTTACCTCATCTTCTTCAGCACTGTTTTCTGTCTCGACACGCTGAGTTTTTTCTATCACAAACCCAACGATCCTAAAATCAAGCTCTGCAGTACCTGGTGACCTATTCAAGTCTTCTATATCGTACGGGTATGAATTATTGACTATATGCTCCAAAGGACCCACTGTCCTTGTGCCTGATTCTACGATGTCATTAAAGCCAACAGAAGAACCAATACTCACCCCAGCTTTTACTAAGACTTCTTGCCAATGAGCAATGCTTCTTACTCTTGATTGCATTCCCAGCAATAACCCTGAGTTGTTTTTTGAAGCAGCCGTTATTGACCAAGCATGATCTGTGTTTAAAACAATGGTAGTGTCTTCCGGAAGCGTTCTGTCCCAAGTTGGGAAATTCAAGTTCTCTAACAAGGCGCTATCGTACACCTGGGCTTGAGCCACATCTATCTCTTCCGCCATGTTCGAATTATTAAAATCATCAGCAACCGCGCTGAGATCTTGAGAATCTATGTTATATTCGACGCGTCTAAAACTCGTTGAATCTACGTCTATATCAGGTACGTACGTTTCAAAACCAGGACCAGAAAAGTTCTTATATTTTTTATCTGCGTCTACTATATCTCTATATAAAAACTCCATTCTTTGCTGAAAGTTTGTTGAGTCTAGCTCTTCTGCAAACCAGTTATTCACAGGCTGGCCATCCGGATCAAAACTAAACATGTCTAGATATTCGTTCGTTACTCGAACATAATCCTGTTGATGTAACTCGAAATTCTCCATGCTGATTGGTGTGATGTTATAAGATGTGTTGCCTCTATCAGATAGACCGCCCAAGTATTTAAACGCGTTAATCCTAGACTCGTCAGCAATTTTAAAGTCGCCTTCAAAGCCAGGGGGAGGTGACCACGTAAGTCTTATGTAAGAAGGAATCATGTTACTGGATATTCTTTCCCAATGAGCCTGGCCTCTAACTTGTTCACCTGTTATGTCCTTTATCGCTGTATCTACTAAACTATTAGGAGCCGTCTGGTAGGTTGAATTATGAAAATTGTAACGCTTTCTTTCATCTAAAGTGAAGAAATTATAGATAAAAAGGTTTTCAAAGTTTAGATTCTTAACGTCAGCCTTAATATCTTGTAGATTGGTCCCTGACGTGAGCGGAGATCTCCACGCTGGAGGCTTTGAGACAGCAATCACTACAGCCTTAGAATATTTTGACTTATTCCCGTCAAAACCATTTCTTGAAAACATATTACTCATTATGAATCACTCCCAACTTTACAAACGCTGACCCTTAAGGTTAGCGGATAAAGAGAATTATCCAACACTGTTCCGTCTGGTAATTCATCGTCACCCCTAGCCAGATACGTCAATTGAGACTTTAACTCTTCGTAGTAGCCATCTGTCAAAAGTAACCTTGTTCCATCCTGCACAATTTTTGGAGATGTTTGATCATTTATCATAGAGTTTACGGCGTCTATCGGCTCTCCGTTTAGATTATCACGGCACTCTTGGGAAAGCTCAAAATCGCTAAGCTTGTAAGGAACCCCAACTATTCTGTCAAAAAGAAACCCATCCCTGAACTCTCTCATAACATTAGCAGAATACTCGTTAACAGCGGTTAAGATCTCGGCTGCCTGTAAGCTCTTTCTAGTTATTGGACTAGTAAACCTAAAAGGATACATTCTGGGATTGTCAGGGTCGTCTAGGTTTATTGAGTCCGATGCAAGCAGACCAAAGTCCACTTCGCCTGTAGACAGAAGTGACAGTCTACCGACACTGTCAGAGTGTGTTACTACATCTAGACCAACAAGATCTTTCAAGTTTTTTCTATCTAAAAAGTACTTTAAAATATGATGAATAGATCCTAAGCCTAACGAGCCGTCTTCACCTTGAGAGGCCTCTTTTATCTTCTCTATCAAGATCATCGTATACTCGTTTATACGCTCTTGATAATTTCTTTCTTCTGGAAGCAGGCCCCCAGCATTTGATATATCGGGAATGTAGTCAGCAATTGGTGGATTGCTACCAAGCTTTGGAATCATAAACTCAAAAAAGTCCAAACCCAATACTCGACTAGCGTAGGTTTTAAGAAATACATCATAAAGATCATACCCACTCTTCACAGTCAAGTTTTCAGAGCGCGATGGAATGAACTCTTCGGGAAGAGGATCCCTGTACTTAAAATTAGCGGTGTCGTTTAATGACATTACAGCCTGACCGCCGAGTAGCCTTTCTAAGGAAGAAGTCCTTAAATTACAGTTTCTTAGCTCTGTATCATCATAGCCAGACGTCTCAATAAGCGTCGGCATCGACCTACCTGGAGTAAAGACCCTGTACGGTTTTTCCCTGGACACAATCACAGGTTTCTTATGGTTAAACTTTAACCAAGGACGAAAAAAGTCAAATAGCTCAAGCTTTATCTCAAAATTAAGAACCTTTTCTTTATAAGCTTCTCTGCCTTCTTCCCAATCTTCTAGTCTATTACTTCCCGCGAGGTTACCTTGCCTGAACGTTCCGTCCCTGCTCAAGACACCGTAAGAAGTAGCAGGCGCATGAATCATTTTGTGAAGCTCACCGGCCTCAATGCCGATGAAGCAAACCCGGGTTTTGTTGTCATCAAAGACCTTTTCATTCGTGTCATCATACACAAACTCTCTTTCGAACCTTTTCCAGTCATCAATCTCCCTCGTGTTTGGTTTTAGACGTCTGGATTTTTGATCTTCCGCCATCTGTGATGGTACATCTATATCATAAGGAGATATCTTGAACGGAACCTGTGAAAAAGAGAATGGGTATAGCTCGATGCCTAGAGCCTTGGAGCGAATATCTCCGGGCTCGCCTTCACCGAGAGAGTATTGTTCCATGTGTAATCTATAGATTGCGTCTAAATTAGATATAATATCAGGTGTGATACCAGAAAGACCGTTACTTTCTACAAATTTTGACACCTCATCTTGAATAACAGACTTTGTCATCTTGCCAGTCAGAGCCTTGTCGTTAGCTATATCTTCATCTGAAGGTGTTTTTAACATTTTGCTTAAAGCCCCTTCGTACAGCGACATACCCGCTCTAAACGAATCGTGTAGCATCTCTCCGTGATCTTCCATCGCGTACAAATAAGTCAAAAATTGCTTTTCTAAAAGATGTACAGACTTTGTCCTGTCTTTCAAGAAACCGTCAGAAAAAGAATCACTGCGCGGATTTGATATATTCCCCACAGATTTCTCCCTAAGAAGATCCCAATTGAAGTCTACATAGGTGTCGCCCGGGATCACATCAATCTCACTACGCAATTTAAGGCTTAATTCTAGATAAGGAAATTGAATCATCCAATCATAAAAATAAGGGAATTTCCCTATCATCACTCTTAGCCAGCGAGCTTCATCAGCGGTGAGAGACTTGCGAGAAATAAAGGATTCTATGGCGTTTCGAAGGTTGTTAAAGAAACTAATCGCGAAAGGACGAGAAGCTTCAGAGACTTTTCTAGCAGACTCCCTAAAATAATCTTCAAGATCGTTGTTCGTCATTCCCAAGAACTCTTCTGTCGGTACCGTCTGCGTGTAAGGTAGATGATCATCTGACAGAAGGTCTAAATCTAGTGCAGCAGACAGATGTCTAGACCAGTCATACCGAACAATAAGGGGAAGACTGGTATTTACATTATATGTGTCAGTAAGAACTTCAAGCCCAAGAGGCTCACCTGGTACATAAGGCCCATAGAACCTAGGACCACCAGAAGAAGCAAACTTAAACTGGATTGAAGACAACAAGGTCGGTCTAAGAGCTACAACCTGGGTCGCGTCGCGGCTAAGTCCTGCGTAAAGATCACTAATTGGTCTAGCTGTTGGGTGATCTGTTTCGTCCTCGTATATCGGGGTAGTGCTATAATGGGACCACAGCGATCCATTTCTAGCTAAGTAAAGCTCAATTCGAATTTTCGGATCGTCTGTTTGAGTTGTGACTCTGTCCAGCTTATTCGTCAACTCGAACTCCGGGAACTCAAACCTGAAGCTGTAATTAGGATCCCCGTTATGAGGGTTCGCGTAAGTACCCACCTTACGTCTAAAACCTTTACCGTCATAGTGCGATGAAAAAATAGCCAGTGCAGGAGTTTGCGGTGTCTGTGTCCGATAATAATGGTGACTACCCCTACCATGGATTTTATTAGCGCTTAAGAGCGTCGGTGGGCTTGTACTTCTCCACTCCCAAAATTCATCCCATTTTGAAGATGGTGTGCCACCAGATTGATCCCACCACTCGATCATTTCCCTTGGAAGAACATTCTCAAGGTTATTGTGAAAGACGTAACCTCGACATCTTTCTTTTACTTCTGAATACAGCGCATCGGCGGGAATTCCGTCGAGGGAGTAACTAGTATGTCGGCTGGAAGTGTCTTGGTGTCCGTTTCCGAGTGAGTCTACTATCAACGGGTCACCGGCCATTAGGGGAGAACGATCCACCGCGAACGCTAGCATTGCAAACTGATATGCCAGGCCCTGCTTCTTATTTATCTCCGGAGGATTGCCACTGCCGAGTGGGATGATAGGGGCGTACATCCGTTGAGAAATATCACTACCCAGACTATTGAACCCAGTGTCCAAAGGATCTTGGACGATTCTTCTCGTGTCAAGTACCGCGCCGCTTTGGTTTCGGCGCTGTTCTAGTGTTGTGCACCCGGATCCATCAAGAAACGTCGCAGCGACGCTCGCAAGGTCTGTGAATATACTTCTGACGTATTGAAATCCTCCATACTCGTAATTGTAATGTTGCACATCGTTTATCGGGCCAAGAATCTGGCCATCCCATGGATTATTAATACTGAGTGGTGGGTTTGAATTTACTCGATAAGCTTTAGCAAACTGATATGTCGTTTTCTTAATGCTGAACTCAACAGTCAGTTTATACCTGGTCTTTTGTACCGGAGGCTCAAGCTTTACGAATCTAAACTCGGGATGGCTAGTAGTCTGTTGTCTGAGCATTTGATCAAAATTAGCTCTATCGCTCTGGTTCTTTAAGACCTGCATTTTTTCTTGCATTTTTCTATTTTTTTGCAACATCTTAGCGTAGATCTTCGGAGGAGTAAGAGCTAAATTTTTCTTGTAGTACTCGTTCAAAGCCTCGAAACCCTGACCGTCTGTTTGGGTCTCTTCAGAAATCATCCCGGCACCGAAGTCCGCAGGTGTGCCGGAAAACTGGTTTAGCACGCCAGAAGTGGTAGCTTGCTTGTTAAGCCCGCTGGGATCATTATTCACTTGAAAATTAGAATTAAACAGAGCGCCATCTACAGCTTGAAAATTTCCTTGAGTCACTTCTATGTTATAAACAAATCCAAAGCAAGAATTTGGGATCGCCGGTAAGCTAGAAAATGCAGTTACGCGGTTGCCTGTTCTTTCGTCAAGAATTGTGTCGTCCATTGTATAGTCTGGGTGGTATACAATTCTTGAGTCCTGATTGTAGGGCATCATAGTGTTTTGGTGCTGTCTCTCTGTTCTAAGCATAAAAATGTTAAAGTCTCTATCACCCTGAATACCGAGTGAGGGGCCGCCTCTATTTGAAATAGTCCCCGTCGCTTTTGTTGTTCTAAGACCTAGTCTATCTTTAATCGCATTCGGGATTAATATATTAGGATCTTTGTCTGCGTTACCAGTTCGTATTTTACTCGGATCAGCATTTTTCATGAAGCGAATAGCGTGATAAGCAAAATCGTTCTCTATAGAAACATGGTCCAGAAAACCTAGTCGTATATTCTTGGCAAGCTGCTCTAAAGGAACAGAGGGATCTGCACTCTTTTTTCTTAGTCTTAGCTTAAACTCTGGCTCTTTAGCCACTTCTTTCTCAGCTAGTGCAAAAAAAGCAGCGGCATGAGTTGTCATATTGAATACGTCGTCTACTAAGCCGCGTTTTCGTTGCTCTGCTTCTTCAAAAGTACTGGCTCCAAAAAGTCCTATCGCTCGATTTATGTTTGTGCTCGCAGTCTTCGAGTTTTGGTTTGGCTCGTATACGCTAGGCGGTAGATATGAGTCGAGGTTGCGTCTTACTCTTCTTAGCGTTGCATCTAGCCCACCAGACCAGATATTACTTCTCGCCAAACTGTAAACATCATCAAGCTCTGTGTATTCTGATTCAGGTTCAAACGCGGCGTGGTGGTGTGTAGAGCGACGAGTCGCGCGATCAAACTCAACATCGAGCTCTACATCTGGTAATTGATCTATGATCTGATCAGCTATTACACAGTAGCCCCAGACTACGTCAAATAATTCTCTTTGAGTCATGTCGACGTTTCCACTATCATCCATCAGACTTAGAGAGTCTAAGATTCCGTGGGCATTTGTCTCGAAAGATGACAAAAACTGTGGATTAAACATTTCTCCAGAAGTTTCAGGAGGAAAGCCGAAGAACAGTTGTGCACATATATTTTCAGAAAACGCTATGAGAAGGTTTTTGGTCCTATCAAACGGTAATATGTGGTGTCTTAGCCCTTCTAAAGCGGCATCCTTAAAGCTGTCGGAAACATCCCCGTCAGAATCAGAAATTTCAGCCGATGCAAACCCAGTTGACATTGCAGGACCACCTGCGACTTGACCTCTTACACCCACCACATCACCGTTCTCAGTGGCAAAACTAACAGCGTTTGTTTCTTCGAAGTAGGTCATCTGGCTATCTCTAGCTGTGTAGTAGTGGCCAATACGATCAGCTCTATCATCTTGATATCCGCCGCCCCCGTCAAAGAAGTCCTGGATAACGTACGCCCAGTTTTGCTTATCTGGGCTGGCATGAGTATCCAAAAATGTCTTCGCGTCTAAAGCGTATTGCCTTCTCAGCTGTTGTGTGTTTAAACCATGATCCCTAGTGTCCAAGCGAGTAAGTCGATTCATAAGATCATACATGATGTCGCTATATGTATTAAGCGCATTCTCCATCGTACCAGGTATGTGACTTATTCTATCGTGCAAAGAAACCACATCGTCAAAAGCACCATGAAGTGGGCCTCCTGAGTTTGTACTAAAGACTACTTTCTTTATTCTGCTCAGGATGTGCTTATTAACTTTTGTTTTCTCTGATAAAGTCGCAGTCGAAAAAGAAACGGGTCCCGGGCTTATTCCTGCAACTTCAAAGAAATCAGAGACATTATTACCGGGTTCGCCAACAAAAGAAGTAACGCCTAATCTTATCCTATATTCATCAAACAAAGCGTCAGCAATACCCGGGATTTTTCTTCCTTGCATCCTTTGGCTTTCGACAGTAGATCTCTGAAAGAAGAATGGGAGGTTGATGTCGTCTCCGCCGGCGACTTCAGATAGCTGCAGCAGAATACAGAAAAATATATACTCCCTCCTAAGACTACTCGGAGTCGCCTTCGTGAATGTAGTGTTTAACAGTGAGATCAAGTCGTCGGATACTTGTCTTTTATCATTTAAGAAGCCTGCGTAAATGCTTGTGTCCTCTGACATTGTTTGGCCTGTTGACGCTTCGGATATTATCAGCGCGTCTTGAGACTCTTCAACTCTATTACCGTAAATATCTAAAGCGTTTCTCTCTCGAGAACCAGCATTACTCGGAAGTTTTTGGTTCAATACCTTTATTTTGTAAAAATGATCTGAGTATCCTGAACTAGTTGCTGTTCTGTAGGATTTCTCTAGGGCAGCGTTCATTATAGTTTGCCCAACTATCCCCCGAGTGAGATGAGCCACAATATTTCTATGATCTATTAGTAATAGCGCTTTCTTAAGGCTGAGGCTGTCAGACTCTGATATTGGGCAAAATTGGTTTATTAAAGATCTGTTTAGAGCAGCCAGACTTTTAGGACCGTAATCAAAAGTAAATTTTCTTAGCTGCTCTTTTTGTTTTTCTAAATCCTCATCGCTTGATTTTGAGTCCGATCTTAACGAGCTAAATAGCTGTAGTGCCACGCCCTTCTTAAGATTGAAGATATCAGGCATAGTTAAGAAATGATTGATCTCCCCTTTCGGGCCGCGGCCTACAAAGTCACTAATCAGATAAGGAGCAATCGTTACCAAGTTATCCTCATCTAACGCGTGTACTCTCAGCATTAGTTTCTGTATATCGTCATGAACGTAGTTATCGTGAATGTCAGGTATTACCGTCTTGCCCTCGGCTATCGAGTTAGGACCTTTCGAAAACACCCTGGAGTTTGGGTATCTCTTAATCCAAAGTGCTTTTAGAAGCTTCTTTCTGATTCTTAAGGATTTTGAATATACATCATCGTTTACGTCGAAGTGATTGAGCTGAAAGAGAGACCCGTTTTTTGATAAAGTATTCCAGGGTTTTAACTTTCCCTGATACTCGTCATACCGCGTTACATCAAACCAATTCGGGGTTTCTCCGCCATGTAGATCAGTTCTTGAGTCTTCGTCTCTGTACGTAAATGTGCCATCTTTTAAATACGTAGATATTAATCTTGTCGTCTCTATAACAGACTTTATGAACCCTTGCTGATTGTCCGGATCATGTAGTCTAAGATTTAAATACTTTCCAGTCTCTTTAGGAATGAAAGTAAATCCATGAGGAATGTTTTGATTTGACTGTTGTTTAAGATCTCGCTTCAAGTTTACACGTCTGGCTATTCTTTTTGCCGCAGCCACTATTGGAGAGCTGTCATCTTGTAAAGCGTCACCGTCAAAGTAGGTGTGCATATAAGTCGTGATATCCATAACTCTGTTTAGATTGTCACCTCTAACTTTGGCGAAAGGGTTTAAGGTGAAAATCAAAGTTATAAAATCTTCCAGATAATACAGGTCAGTGTAACCTTGTATTAGATTGCTCAGAACCCATCGGTTTATTTTAGAATTAAAAGCCTCGAGGGTCGGCTGGTGTAAAGGGTAAGGAGAGATATTACCGCTCGTCTGCGGTGAGGCAGCCGCGGTGTTAAAAACAGATGATAGTTTATCGTCAGATAATTCACGAAGATCGTTATTAGTCCCCTCAGGGCCTAGCACTATTTCAGTTATTAAAGAATTGGCAACCCAGTCCCTCCAGGCTCTAGCATTCGTGTTTCTCGACCATACCCTAGCAGCCCCAGAGTCCGCTTCGTTTGCCAAATTGACTGAGTTATTGAGGGTCGCATAATCAAAATCAGCTAATATTTGTGCTGGTCGTCTTTGATTCTGGCCTTTCAGGAACATTTGACCTTTAGGTTTCGACAAATAACTGATAAAATCGTTATCTTCATAATTGAAATCGCTTTGGTGACCTGCGATCAGTGCATTAGAACTAGGAGCTATTAAAAAGCTTTTGTCTGCGAGCGGACCTGAAATTACATTGCCGCTGTAAGGAACCTTTATAGCTGGAAGTTGTATCGGCGTAAACACAAGCAGCGGTACGTCTATTTTTATGCTTTTCTTGTTAAGCTTCAGGCCTTTGTGCACTTTAGAGCTTACGCCAGAGCTCTTAAATGACTTTTGAGATTTGCTGACTCCGGTGATCGAGCCTAACCCTTTTTTTATTGCCATCTATAGCTCCTGTATTCTTTTTCTAGTGTCAGTTATCTCAACTTGGCACGAGTCGCTAGGCGGTAATTGCACCTGGAAATCATTATAAACAGTATACACTCTAAATTTAACACTAGAAGCAGCACCTAAGAACGTATTTGTCCGAACTTGATAAGTCATATATCCTGTAAAAGGTCGTGCTTCTATGGGGATTTCTACACCATTAATCTCGGCCGTTATTACAAAAAAGTCTATTTGCTCATGAGCGCTTTGAGTGAAAACGTCATTCTGCTGGCAAGCAAACCGGACAATACACTCTCCATCGTCTGGGTGATATAAAGCACTAACATATCTAATGTCATGGTATACACGCTCAGATGACTTACTGTCTTCTAGCATTCCGCCGATGCAAGTCACTCTGTGAAATGGGTCTTTATAATTACTTCTAGACTCGTGAGCGTAGAATGTAAAACCGCTCTTCTTATCGTGGACTTCAGCAGGGAGTTGACCGTTCGCCATCGTGAAAGTGTTAAAGTAGGCCTCTGTTCTTCTCTTAAATAGCTTTCTTGTCTTAGGATCTTCTATATCATCAAATCCTGCAGTGACTAACTCTATTGGGTTTGTTATTATTAAATTATACGAAACGATGTAGTCAGATCCGCCGGCGTAGTTAGTACGCGTACGGTTTACAGGTATCTTGAACTGTATTTGTCCTGCGTTATTTGTAACAGAAGACTGAACAAAGGTAGTAATTGAACCAGTCTTTTTATCATATAACGTAACATAAAGCTGGTACAGACTTCCGATATTTTGCAGATTTTTGTTAACTCTTTCAGCGAAATTTTCTGTGTAGAATGTTTGAGCGTCTGTTCCACTAAACATATTAGATAATGAAGTCTTTATATTGGCAGCGATGCTCTGAGAACCTTCTTCTGACACAGTTATAATGGCACCCTGAGTATTCCTGCTTGTGACTGATAAATTTATGTTCGGCAGGCCCATACGAAAAGTACGATGGGGGATAGAAATACTTTGAAAATCGCTATACCCATTCTTTTCTATGAAGAAAACTTCGTATGTGTACCTAGCTCCCGGTACGGGACTTACATGGGAAACCTCGTTTGATTGACTGTCCAGCACTGGCAGTTCAAATGGAGAACCTGTTCCATTGGGACGACACAAGACCCTCGACACGGAAATGTCAGAGTGCTTATTGCAGATTTTTATAACGTTTCTGGGGTATCTTGCGTTCTGCGCATCACCTCTAGATATAGTCGCGACATAAAGCTTAACATTCTCAAGCAATTGCTTGATTCTAGACTTGTTGTAGTGTCCCATTATTTTGTTAGGGCTGACGGTAGAATTCAGCATCATTTCGCCTGTTCTTCTGTTGAATATAAAGTCCCTTTTAAGAAGAAAATCAGCCACAACCGGCTGGAAGACTGAAGTTATCAGTTTACTAGACAATTTCAAATCTGTAATGGCAAATGAGTTGTTAGCGTTAGGATCTCTGCTGACCGTCCTGCTAGCCGTATAGACTTCTATATCATCATCCAGCTTTTGATCTCTCTCTATTGCGAAGTCTACTTTGAAAGATGAAATCCCTGAAGCATTCATTTTTTCTCTGGATATATTCACCGGAAATCCGCCTAAGTCGCCAGTCCTTGATCTCTCTTTAATCGAAGATTGAGCTTCTATAATCGGTGCAAAGTCCCTAATAGCGATTACATCTTGCGGCTTGTTTCTTTTCGTGAGACTCAGCCGAAGGTTACTTAGCAAATCTTCATCGAACCCTTCAAAAAATAAGACAGTTGTGATTTTTTTAAAATTCGTATACGAGTTAGCTATCTTGACATCGCTGATATATCTGTTCTTGAACGCGTCTTCGTCAGAAGATCTAGGCATGTTAAGCTGGGCAGCTAACATAAAGTTGGCGACCATCGCCTTTTCTTCTGGTCTCATATCAGAAATGGAAATCCTGCTTTGGCTAGGCTTTATAAAGTTTGAATTCACAAACGTACTCATTGGATCGATCCCCATTAAGATTAATTGGTGACAGGATTCCTTGAACACTTCATAGTGAGCTCTGGGGTTGGTATCGTCTAGAATAGTCGACGCAGCAATTTTCGCAATATCTCTATAATGACCGGTTACTGGTATGCTTAGGATAGGAGAGCTATTGTTCGCGTAATTTGAACTTTCAAAATATGAGCTCTTGTACATGTACGCTTTTCCACCAAGCATCTTTATTTCAGGAAACTTAGAGTTGATAGCTTCCACTTTCATACCGGTAAAGGTCGTCTGATTTTCGTCCATGGCAAAAAGATCTCTATATTTTCTTCTCTCGTTTATCCTGTTTGTATAATCCCCTCCCTTAAACTTAAAAACGGTGTCAGAGCCAGCAAGCAGCGTGTCCATCTCTCTCATGACCTTCAACGTGCCTGATATGTAATCAATGATCGCTTGCTCTCTAGAATTTAGCTTCTCGTAAAGATTGATATACTTAACGTGTTTTCTCTTACCGTTAATCTCAAGATAAAGCTCGAGGGTATCATATCCAAAAGCCAAAGCAAAAATGTTGTAATACATAGTGATCGCGATTTCAACGTTCTGCTTGTTTGTCTCTCTATTAAGCTGGCGAAACACTAACCTGTAACAGTCATCTTTCAAAGAAAGCATCTCACCGCCCAACAGCTGTGGTATATCCGGCAAGTCTTTAGGCGATTTTTTCTTAAGCTGAAAGACTGATTCAAAGAAGGGTAAAGGAGTTTTTGACATTTTTTAATCTACCTCAAGATCACATGCCAGGCTAAATATAGGGAAGAAATATATCTCAGTCCCTGGATTATTAGGGTTTGTCTTTTTTTGTATTAGCTTTCCAAAAGCAAAAACGTGTTGTAGTCGATTCCGGCGATCTGATCTGTCGAAAGAGTCACCGACTATTCCGCTCTTCCACCTTGTCTCGTCTTCCGTTGTCCGCCACCTGTAAACTGATCCATGATCCAGCTCTCCCCAGTACCTCTTGACGCCTAAATCCATAATTGCTAACTTAGTGAACGTTGCCTTGCCATCTTCCTTTGCACACTCAAACATTTGAATAAATGAATTGTTAAGTAGACTGGTATTCTCAAACTCTATAACTTCGTTAAAGCGCTCTAAAGGAAATTCTATGTTGTTTCTTCCGCCACCACCTGGAATATTCACGTCTCTGATCAGATACTGCACTAGGCCCTGATTTGAATCTTGGTTTGGATGAGTGCCAAATCTCTTAACTAGTTCCCTCATTGTCTCATCTGGTACCAGACTCTTGTACCACGTTCTCATTAATTCAAGATAGCGCTCTTTCGTCTGGTCCGTACCGATCCATCTCTCTGATATTTCGCCATCCCTGGCTTTTTCTAAGTCCTGATCAAATCTAACAGATCTTCTTCTTAAAAATTCTCGCCACGACATCATATCTTCCAAGCTGTCTATTTCTCCGTCATGTTGAAACTTGAAATAATCTGCAGCTATTGGGGGTAATAGAAAATAATTCGGCATACGTGAGCTAGAGAATGTCAGTTCATCATTGTCTATCTCATTATCAATAATTTCTTCTATATGATAGACAGTACCGGCATTCTCAAGAAACCTACCAGAAGCCGGGCCCTTGGTGTTCTCTATTCTCCTCGGTTTATTGCTGTGATAGTTATTAGGAGATTTTCCATAAATAGGCTCTTGAAACGGAAATTGTTTTAAGCGAGTATGGAATTTGACAGTTTCGTTTTCAGGTATTTCCACTCTTGCAATTTGTGACTGCCCAGGATTGGCTGTTTCTAGTTCCATCATCTTGGTTCTCTTAATCGTTAGTGGGGCGCTACCTGAAACTGGTACTTCTAAATCTAAGTGCTGTAGTAGGCCTAAATGTCGATAAGCGCGGAGACTACCAGACATCGCCGTCATCGCCATGTCTACAACTTCCTCGACTGTAGCTCTCTTAGTTCCGTCTTCCAGCTGCTGCTCTTTTACAAATGTTTTTGTCCCTTTACCGGCGAAGAAAAGCGCTGCTTCATTTCTGATTGGGTTATAGTTAGTCCACTCCCTTAATGAGTCTCTCACGTGAATCACAGAGCCACTTAGGGTCACATGTGAGCCGCCGGCGACGTTAAAGTGGCTGGGTCTGCTAGATCTATACCTGACTAAATTGTCAACTGCTTGATCAGCAGGGTCTTCAGCAGTCTCTGGAAACATACCCGTCATATTAAAGAAATCGGAAGATCTTAAGATGCTGATTTGATCATTATATTTGTCGTTTATAGAGCCGGTTAAAAGCGCCGGAACGTTGGGGTTCGTATTTTGATCCACAACGTTAGAATAAGTCGGTTTTATGAAATATTGACACTCTTGGATGTAACCTTTTAGCCTTTGATCTTCGTCTGGTAAGCTGGAAAGATTATCTAAATTAGCACCGAGTATTAAGTCTGTCATGTTCTTCATGCTGAAGCCGCTGGTCGACAATAGTTGGGGTGTGCCTGTCTTTCTAAATGACTTTCTTTTGTCTCCATCCAGAGTTACATGTAGTATGTTTTCAGGATCATCAGTGAAAGCCGGCCCATACACTACAGATAACCTGTGCCACGTTTCTGGATCTATTCCATCGGAGCTTACTTCCTCCAAAAATGCCGTACCATCATCTTTAAAGTATTTTACCTTAAGAGTGTTATTAACGGCGTAGATCTCAACAACTTTTTTAGTTGGTCCAGAAAAGAGTTGTAATATTGTCTGGTTTGGGGAAGGACTGTCAAAGCCCTCTGACTGAATATAAAACCAGACAGACACTTGGTTTTGGTAGTTATTGAGGTTGATACCTTCGCCGCTGCCCCAGTCATTCCCGTACAATGGTTCACCTAAATCGTTCACACCGGAATTGTAGTGTTTTTCCTGTAGGTTTATATGAATGAAACTGCTTGTCCTTGTTTTGTAAGATTTTCCAAGATCTGATATGGCTGGCAGATGATTAGCTTCAAAGACTGGAGAAGAATCAATCACACTGTTGTTTGTCGAAGTATCGTAAAACCTGTACGCGGCGTTTGTTGATAAAGGACTGCTTGAAGACAGATTTTGACTCACGTTGGCGCTCAAGAAGTCCATACTATTAACAGCTGAAGCCAGCATTATCATATGTGGCCGAGCGTCCCTCTTAGAGTTTACATCGCCTTCGGCGGCTTGGATCAGATTAACAGAAAAAGCTGGAGAATACTTTACATTTATGATAGGAGAAGGTTGCTCAGGTAAAGATGCGATAGAGAAAGCTATTCTTTCACCAGTCGCGTGATCTTTAAATCCGATGACATCTCCTATGGCTGGAGCAAAGTTTACATTTTGATCAAACTCGATTGTGGTCGTTGCTTCTGATAGTGAGATTGGAGCAGTCGCTGTACCGGTAACACCATTTATCTTAGACACTGCGGGATGGTTTAAAATATCTCTCTCAAAATTTAGAAAAGCCGGATCGGTAAACTCATTTAGTTGTGTTACAGTACTGTCGAATATCCACCAACCCTTTAGACCTGAAGCTGCGCTGTCATAGAACAATTCTTGAGACCGGCTACCACTGACATAAAATGGTGATCTGGGATCATACTCAACTTTTTTGGTGTCTATACCAGAACTAGTTACAACCAGCACTTGCTTACCAGTAGGAAACGATAATACTTCTTTCCCGAAAGTAGATCCGTCGAGAAGTGAGGTTTGGGTCACAGTACCATCAGAGCCAGTTACTTCTTTAGCAAGAAAAGCAGGTTGTGACGCAGGGTTCCTGAGCTCCATCATGTTTAAAATGCTTGGGTTCTCTGCGACGATTGCGTCTTGAGGCCGAGACATAGCTTCAAAGAAAACAGCACCATCTTTCGTATCGATTACACCAAGCTCTGACTGCTCATATGCAGTGAGACTATCAGAAAACGATATGAACCGAGTGCGGATCTCTCCGTTGGCCAATTGACGTCGACCTTCTCGAGTAATAAAGGTATCGAAAAATCGTGTTTTTGGGTTAAGAATTCCAGCCATACACTTAATTATACCCCTTCAGAATTCTCTAAGCACAATAGATAACAGCAAACCCACTAATCAGTCTTAGATTGCTCTTCCTTCTTGAGCTCTTCTGCCTTTCTTTTTCTTTTCAGTTGTTCAGGCCGCTCGCCAATTTTTCTTGGCTTTTCACCATCAGCGTTTGCAGACTCTGCTAGACCTTCAACTCTTTTTCTCTCTTCTTCTTCTAGTCTAACTTCATTCTCCAAAGTCTCGAGACATTGTCTAATCGCAGCTACTCTAGCTGATTGCTCTCTTCTGGTGACTCTGGCCTCATTGATTAATTCACCTAAAATGCCTGGGATATCTCTGAGGGCCTGTATAGCTGTGTCTAGTAGCTCTTGAGAATCTTCTATTTCTGGAAGCTTTCCTAAAACACTCGCGATGTAATTATTAAAAGGCGTTAAAATTCTTTCTCCGTTAAGATCAGATTTTGATAACCCAACTAATTTATCCTGTTCTTCTTTTAATAGTTTTTGTAAAGTATCAACTTGCATAGATCTCTCCTTTCGAACAATAACATTCTAAGCAGAATCGTGAATCAGTTAAAAAAAAAGAGGGGGACGAATCCCCCTCTCCAGTCAAAGGCTTGACTTAAGCTTAGAGCTTACTTGTAGACCAAGACTTGGATGTTGTCACCGGAAAAGAGATCGTAAGTAAAACTTAGCGTCTCCGTACCGAATGCATTAATGTCTTGCTGGGTCACTTTCTGCATCGCTGTGATGTTAGAAACAGTGATTGTGCTGACACTTCCACCAACTCCTGCCGAATCAGAAACTGCGATTGTTGTGTTAATCGGCTTAATAAAGCCAGACGCAGCGACTCCGGAAACGTCCAAAGTCGTTGTACCAGATATCACAGTCGCTGATGAAATTGCAACATTGGAACCTGTAGCAGATCCTAATGTAAGGTCAACAACGGTAACACCGTCAAAAGCACGAACAATCTTGGTTGCTCCGCCAGCAGCTGACAAGAACGCGGTAGCTGAGGAATCGTCGTTAAAGACTAAGTTACCAGAGCTAGCCAAGTTAATGTCTGCTCCACTTGAGTTAAAGCTAGAAAGACTTATAGCACTTCCGACAATATCACCCATTACAAGGTCAGTTGGCGATGAGTTACTCGAATCAGTAATACGAAGTACTGATCCTGGCTCAAAGGTAGCAGCAAAAGTCTTTGCATTTGCCTGAGAGCTTAAATCAAGAGAACTTAAGCTTGAACCAATGCTCGAAATCGATGAACCATTAATCAAAGATTTCAACGAGCTATGTACACTAGCCTCCAGAATAACCCCTTGAGAGGACGTCTTCTTGAAGTTTGAACCAGTCAACTGGTGTTGACCGTTTACAAACGGCAGGACCTTGTTGCCCTTCGCTGCGAAGGTAGAGGCCGACCAAGTTACGTCTGAATCACCAACAGGAGTCACTCCACTAAAGTCCACCACGTCACCAGGCTTGTGATCTCTTGTGAGATCCAAGTTGTAAAGTGTTGGGCCAACAGTTAAAGGACCACCGTTCCAGTGCAGTTCCCCACTCACATTGTAGAGCTTGCCAGTTACCGTAGAAGGCTCCGTGATTTGCTCCAACTTCAGCGGGCTATTCTCAAAATAAACAGAGTCATTTTGATCGCCACCAGAAAAAATCATACCTGAAGCTGAATCAAGATGTATCGCGGTGTCACTTCCGTCTAGGCCTGCATTTAGCTTCACGCCACCGACGTCAGACGTCAATAGAATAGCTGGCGTTACCAATAAGATCTTGGCACTGCTGCCAGTCATACCAGAAATGCTCAGTAGACCATTACTTTCTAACACTGACGGATCAGTGAAAGGTACCACGACAGCCGAACCGCCGGCGTAGGTGCCTATTGTCACGTCAGCAGTAGACGTCCCATCAGAAAACCTAACACGTGACGTAGCAGGGAAGGCAGTCGCGAACGCTGCTGCATTCGACGCGGAATCAAACGTGATATTCCCTGCAGCGGTTAGGTCTAGAGTAGAACCATCTAGATTACCACCGTGAGTGTCCTTGGTATTGCTACCTAGGGTTGTACCTTGATCGGAGTGAATCTTGATTGTCTCACTTGTACCAGCATTTGCCCGAAGGTAAATTGCGTTAGCCTCATCGACAGTAGACGTTACGTTGATATTACCAGAGCCTGCGATCGAAAGATCGGTACCTGAATGGGTGAAACTAACATCTTGATCAGCACCAAATGCAAGGACAGAACTGTCACCTAGGTAAAGGTTCGCCCACTCGGCAGAGGTGCTGCCTAGTGACATTATTGTACTACCAGTAGTAGCCATCATTGCGGATGTAATTTGGACTCTGTCGCCGTCTCCGGCTTCAAAAACGATAGTATCATCGCCTTGAGAGCGAATCGAAGTATCGTCATCAGCGTCCAAAACGATCTTACCAACGTCAGCTGCCTTACTAGCGCCTGTTGAAAAGCCACCTATGCTGACACTGCCTTGACCATTCAGGTCGATGTCATCAACGAAAAGCTTACGCCAAGCGACCTGTGCTGTTGCTGCAGTTACTGAACCACCCGCTGTGGCTCCGGAAGGAGAGCCTGAGCTCGAGAACGTACCGAGTGTACTTAAATCGTCTCTTGGATCACCAACAAAGCCCCAAGGAGTACTTGAAGTAATGGCTGCAGCTAACACGAATATCGCGGTGCCACCACTAAAGGTATATCCAACAGTCTGTCCAGCAGAAGCTGAAACGCCTGATAGACCAGAACCAGAGAAAGAACCACCATAGGAACTTATGCTCGATACTGAACCAATAGATGTAGTGTGACCACTAATATTAGGTAATGCACAAATCGACATTGATGAACCGCCAGAATAAGCCGACGTGACAACAAAGAAAAATTTGCTACTGCTACCATTAAGCGATAAGACAGTTCCTACAGCTATAGAACTTCCACTGTAAGAGTTTGAAATAGTCAATGTACCGTTAAAGGTGCTGGAAAAAGAGCTAAGACTAACCGATGAACCAACAGCTGATTCTAAACCAGAAGGAGCAGAAGAAGCAGAAGGTGCTGTCAAGCTCGATCCATAAAGAACCGCTACATTACCGGAACTGCTCATAGCAAAGCTTTGGCCAGATGAGAGACCGCTTGTCAATCCAGAAGATGATGAACCTGCGGAGTGAGATGCGTCTACGGCTGCTTTACCGAGATCATCCTCACTGTCTCCACCAGGTTTAACGTTGTTACCACCCGGGTTTAAAACAATATCAGCTGCGGCAATAACCTGAAGGTCTGTCGACACGTCTAGGTAGTTGTCAGTTGAATCGGTGGGGTCAATATGCAGCTTACCAACTGCGAGACCATGGTAGCTTGAGCCTTTCTTAAGCTCCATTCTGTCACCAGTGGCATGCTGCTGAAACGTGATATCATCACCAGTACCACCCTCTAAAGTAAGTCCGCAACCATCAGTCACAGCGGTACCACCGTTATCCTGATCTAAAACAATATTGTGATCAGAGAATGATGAAACATTTGAGTCGATAGTCGTATTAGTGCCGGTAACTGTTAGATTGCCTGTAACTGTAACAGTCGTCGGAACAGTATACGTACCCATCGCAGAAGGAGGGTCAGTAAGCGTTCCCTGCTTAATCACTTCGTTGTCTGACTCTGTAGTGTCCAGCGTCAAGCTAGTTGAGGTTGCAGAAGAACTGACACTTCCAGCCGTTGAGTAAACTAAATCACCAAGCAACGTCAATGTCTTAACCGACGAAATGTTAGAAGAAGGACTGCTGATCGTGGTTATGTTTGAAGCCGCCGAAACAGGTGTAACATCAATTGATGTGAGGCCTGAGGTGACCGCATCATCAAAACTAAACGCTATAAACCCGGCAGTTGTCTTAAGTCTAATTATCGTCCCAGCATCAGCAGAAAAACCAGCATCCGGACTGAATGTGATTGAGGTTGCAGAGGCAGCTAAGGAACTACCTTGTATTCTTGAAGCCTGGAAACCTGAAGGCCCTGTACTTTCAGAATAAAAAGTAAAGTAGAACTTTTGTCCTGTGCTATACGCGGCACCGAACTGTGTGCTACCACCCAGATCCAGCGTAATCGAAGTTCCGCCGAAACTGCTAGGCTGATCTAACGCACCACCTGTCATCCAAGTCGTCGATAAATCACTTCCTTTCTGGGCCCCAATACCAATGGTAACGCCAGTCGAGCTGGTGCCACCGATCGCGATTGCGGCGGTTGCATCGATGTTTGCTGCTCCACCTGTTGCATCAACATCAAGTGTTTGACCCTGAAGACCTAGCGCGCCGACAGCGGATAATATTGCACCACCCGCGGGTGAACCGCCCGACTGACCGGCTGAAAAGCTGTCAGAGGATGAGAAAGTGTTATTATTACTACGATCACCATCTGGACGAACGATTAATGCGATGGCAGAGCTGCTAACGGCAACCTTCACCTGAAACACGTATTCAACTCCACCAGACTTGGTGAATTTGATGTACTGATCGGCTGTTATGCTACCGCTGTACGCGCTACCTGAAACGCTACCCACTGATTCAAACGCGTCTGGACCAGAGCTCATACTCAATGATGAACTTGAAGTCTGACCTGCGATATTTGAGAGGTGAGCCACCTTCATTGTCGATCCGCTGGAGAAAGCCTCGAGCAAAAGGAAGTAAAGAATATCACTTCCTTCAGTAAACTTAAGGATGGTACCAGCAGCTAGTGACATTGTGTTTGAACCAACAGCGATCGTAGACGCCGTCTTTGCCAAGCCGCTCAAGCTGCTAAAAGCGCCGCTAGCGCCAGAAATCGAACTAGCACTTCCTGCGGTCAGGCTGCTTCCGTAAAGGATGACAGCCAGGTCTGTACCGATATCCATAAGTATCGTCTGGCCTGAGGCCAAATTGCTTGTTAGGCCAGAATCGCTCGAAAGACCAGAAAGACCAGAAGAGTGATTACGTAATCTGACGTCTTGATCTGCACCTAAATACAGAGACTTTCCTTCTGCTAGGAAAAGATCACCCCATTCTGCTGAAGTCGATCCAATGTCGCGAGCTCCAGATGAATCAGGGAGAATGTTGTGGTGAAATTGTCCGGCAGATGAAGACATAAAGGAGTCAGCGCCATGGACACGTTTGACCGCTGAGGCAATTTCTGAAATTACAGAACCTAAGTTCTCACCAGCGTATACACCAGCAGATGCCACAGAACCCTTTGCGACTGAACCAGAAGCAGTAGAGACCGTTGAGATATATGTCATCGCTCCCGATTGGGTACCACTGGCAGAAACAGCGGCATTGAGTGAGTAGACATAAATCTTACCACTACTATCTGAAATATAAAATCTTGTACCAGCTGGGTACGCAACACCCCAGGTACCACCACTGACCGTTATTCCGGGTGCAGAGATGTTACCAGCTGTAAAATTGTCTGGAGCCGTAATAGATGTGCCCCAGGTACCTGAAACTAATCTATTTGCGCTCAGAGCTATTTGATGACCAGCAGCAAGAGCGCCTGATCGTACAGCACGATCATCAACGACTTGGAAGCCACCCGCGATGAGTGTCGTTCCACTACCAGACTCGGCCACAACTTCCGTCGGGCCGAACGAGCCAGTAACTTGTTCTAGTCTTGTTTTTGTTTTAGCCATTTTTTTTCCTTATCATTTAATATTTTGGGCTATCACTTATCAAGATGATAAATCATCTCGTTGCGAAAATTCTATTTTAATGTATCTTACTTGAAGACCTGAACCTGAATCACGTCATCAACCTTAAGAGCGTAAGTGAACGTGAGTGAACCAGAGCCAGAAAGAGTTACATCTTTACCAGCACCAACTCTCTGAAGCTGGCCATTGAGGTAAACAAGAACCTTATTGACCGCGGTCGAACCAGACCAAGTTACATCAGCGTCACCAGTAACAGAAAAACCTGAGCTGATAGCTGATGAAGCTGAAACTGCTGCTGCCAGAACTTTCGAATACAAAGTTGGACCAACTGCAACAGGAGCGCCATTCCAATAGAGCTCGCCACTTACATTGTAAAGCTTATCAGTTACAGAAGAAGGCTCAGAGATCTGCTCCAGCTTTAACGGGCTGTTCTCAAAGTAAACAGAGTCGTTCTGATCACCACCAGCGACTGTAATACCTGAAGCTGAATCAAGGTGGATTGCTGCAGCATCACCATCTAGGCCTGCGTTAATTTTTACACCGCCAACATCAGAATCAACAAGAATTGATGTTGCGCTTGTGCCCTGGTCTGCATGAACCTTGATTGACTCGCTTGTACCACCATTAGCATGGATTAAGATCGCGTTGGCTTCATTAACAGTAGACGTTACGTTGATATTACCAGCGCCTGCTATCGAAAGATCGGTACCTGAATGGGTAAAGCTAACATCTTGACCATCACCAAATGCAAGGACAGAACTGTCACCTAGGTAAAGGTTCGCCCACTCAGCAGAGGCGCTGCCTAATGACATGCCGCCGGCGGTTGACGGAGCCAGCATAGCTGCAGTGATCTGGACTCTGTCCGTGCCACCAGCTTCAAAAGTGATGATATCATCAGCAGATGCACGAATTGAGGTATCATCATCAGCATCAAGATCAATACGACCTGTTCCACCCATGCTAATTGAGCCTTGACCGTTTAGGTCAATATCGTCAACGAAAAGCTTACGCCAAGCTGTGCCCGAAACACCGAGATCATCCTCACTGTCTCCACCAGGAAGAACATTGTTACCACCTGGATTTAAAACAATATCTGCCGCAGAGACAACCTGAAGGTCTGTCGACACGTCTAGGTAATTGGTGGCTGTGTCAATCATCAACTTCCCAACTGCGAGACCATGGTAATTTGTGTCACCTTTCTTAAGCTCCATTCTGTCGCCAGAAGCCAGTTGCTGGAACGTAATATTATCTCCAGAGTTGCCATCAAGGGTAAGGCCAGCACCATCAGCAACTGCGGTGCCGCTGTTATCTCTGTCCAAAATAATGTTGTGATCAGAAATGGCTGTGTTTGTTGTATCAATGGTAGTCAATGTACCATTAACATCAAGGTTACCAGCAAGCGTCACAGTCTGGCCTGCGCGGCCGATAGTGACACCTGTCGAATTTGTACCACCGATTGCGATTGCGCCGGTGGCGTCAATGTTGGCTGCACCGCCTGTTGCATCGATGTCAAGGGTTGCGCCCTGAAGGCCTAACGCACCACCCGCTGTGAGAGTACCATCAGAAGTACTGCTGTGGGTAAGTGTAACATCCTGGTCTAGACCAAGCTTGAGAGACTTTGAGTCACCGAGGAAAACGTCACCCCACTCTGCAGAAGTTGATCCAATATCAGATCCACCAGCAGAAGAAGGAACGATGTTATGCGCGAAAACACCTGCGGCTGAAGCCATGAATGAAGCTGCACCATGGACACGCTTGATGGATGAAACAACTTCTGACAAGATACCTGTCAGGTCGTTCGAAGCCAAGCTTTGGCCAGAGGCAGCGGTTGAAGATAGCGCACCTGCTTGTGCACTGCGGCTATCGATGATATGACCAGAGCCTGCGCCGAATGAACCGGTGATCTGCTGTAGTCTTATTTGTGTACTACTAGACATATTTTCTCCTTATGTATTTTTTTTAGTAGTTTGTTGTTCTTTTTGAGATCAAATTAGATCTCAACACTAGACTGTCTTTAAACGACAAATGAAATGAAATTAAATAGTTATGAAATTAACTAACAAAAGAATTGATACAAATAAATATGTAACTGGACAGAAAAAGACTCAAAAAAACAAAAACAAAATCGACTAGTACAACAACTTTTTTAGATTCTTAAGGTGAGTGTCAAAGACACAAAATTCTGATGAAATAAATTCAACAGCTAATGACTTTGCTTGGCTCTTAGGATCCTCAAACTCAAACTTAAACCTACCGCTCGTCTCACGAGTAGCTGATAATAACTTTAAACCTCGCAGCATCAAGTAAGCTGCTATGGCTATATCTGATGTGGTGTATACGGTGTCACTCAAAACATTTTCCCCTTGTTCTATTTATAAGTATTAGATCACACTTATTGTGACATTGTCATCAGCAAAAAGATCAAAAGTAAAAGCAACATTACTAGTGGGTTGGATTAGGTAATCCTTCTGAGAGCCGCTGGTCAATAAAACACCGTTTACATACACGTCTATTCTTTCTGGATCATATGTCGCTTTCGAGAAATCAAAACTAGCGTTAAGCGGATTCCCGGCAGCTAAGACAGCGTTAATCGGTAGCATTATTTTCTTTCTCTTTACGTCAAAGTCTATGAAGCCGGCGTCGGTGGTCGTAATTGACATAAAATCAGAGGGTCTGACAACTCTTTCATTCTCTAGAGCCTCGTGTGTGCCGAAGGTCACATAGGGTGCGTCGGCTCCAGCAAACCCTCCGCCGCCGCCAGAAGCCTTGTTTATTACGACCCCTAATGTGTCATTAGACTCAACGGGAAATGAGAACTGAAGGGCGCTGGCCCCTGTTAAACAGTAATCAGCTTGTGCGCTCTGAACCTGTGTAAGAGAACCTGATATCATTAGTGATCCATTTAGGAAAATGTCTATCAAGTGTGGGTCATACAGGACTTCGGCGGTGTTGGACTCAGCGATAGATATATTTGTCAACGCGTTGGTGGCGGAGAGAGAGTACACTTCTTTGTCTCTAAGATTATCTACGCTAATTGTTACCGCGCCATTACTACCAGTTGTGATGCTGACATTATTCCCAGACATCAAATAAGGAGAGCCGTCTGTCAGTTTTTGAAGAGAGCCTGCCAAACCTTGAGTCGCAGTTACAGTGCCATTGAATACGCTGTCTGTGACATTTACAATCATGCTTCCTGGGGAACCTACAGTTATATTACCAGTGTCTGTCTCCAAGTTTATGGGACCATTTCCTTTCACTATATCGTCAGCAGCCAGCCTCACGTCTTCGTCAAACGTATTTGTAATAATCACTTGTCCTATAGACGATGTCGTAACTGAAATTCCTGTTCCACCTTTAATAAACGCTTCCCCACTTGTCAGGGTCTGCATAGAGCCAGATACTTCACTGCTGAACTTTACGATACCTGCGAAGTCAGACCCAGATATGGTCGCGACGATTGAGTCGTCAATTCTGGCAGTCACCGCAGAGGAACCGTTATAAGTAAAGGGTAAAAGCCCGGTGCTGCTGATTATGTTGTTTGGCATTTTTTGAACAAAAATGCCAGACGAAGTTGCTCCAATGGTGTCATTCGCAATTTTAACAGATAGGGCTGCGGGAGTTGTAGGACTAAGAGCCACAGAAGATATTGTATTGCTTCCTTGCACTAACGTCGATCTATCAACAGAATCCGCTATAGCAGCAATAGTCGTCTTTCTATTAGATCCCCCGGACTCGAATAGCATCAGATCACTTCGGTTAGGGGTGGCAGACGAGAGTGAAGCAACGCTGATTGAATTGCTAGCGTTAACAGTTAAGGTTCCATGGGTGGAGTCTTTCGATATGCTGATATTGGTGCCAGCCTTTATTAGATCGTTTCCATCTCCCCCATGTAGCACTTTTGTTTGTAGATTTCCGCCAACAGTCATATTCCCAGTAAAAGTGTTGGAGCTAGCAGCAAGAAGCGGGACCGTAGCAGTATCAATAGCGATAGTCGTGTTTGTAGATCCGTTAAAATTTAAAGATGCGATGCCTGTTGAGTGAGTTAAGGCGCCAGGGGTAGAAGTAACAGATACGCCGGAGGACGAAACAGATACTGTAGAGCCGTCTCCCTTGACTTGGATAGTCTTAGCCGCGGTGTTGTTATAAGTAATCCCAGAAGTGGTATACTCAACCCCATTTCCTGCTGTAAGTGCGTTGCTTAGAGATGCTGGCCGAAGGGCGGCGACAGTCACCTTTTTAACATTACCGCTGTCTGACGTATCTCCTATGAGTACCACATCATCATCAGCTATTGAAGACTCAGACGCTGCAGCAGATGGCGATACTATTAACTTGTTGCTAGAATCAAAAGCCAGTCCTGCGTTGGTAGCCAGGTCTACTTTTATTGTCCTAGCAGAACTGTTATCGTAAGTTGTCCCTGAAGTGTAAGCTATTCCTTGTCCTGAAGTCAATGCGTTATTAAAGGTAACAGACGCTTGAGCGTTTGTACTAATACTGGAAAAGTTAAATTTCTTAAGAGTGTTGTCTGTCGCGTCCCGCATTATTAGAAAATCGCCAGCCGTTGGTGTGGCTTCAGACAATGTGTTAATATCGACTTTTAGCTTTTCGGAAGAAATCCCTAAACCAGAATTAGTTGCTAGAGATATTCTCAAAGTATCAGCAGAAGCCCCCGTGAATGTTGATCCGCCTGATGATAACTCTACACCGTTTCCAGCTGTTAAAGCATTAGTCAATGTGCCAGAGAACCCAGTCCCTGAAGTCCCTATCGTGATAGATCCGTCGGTGTTGTTTGTGATAGTGATGTCAGAATCGCCCCTAAGATAGCTAGTACCGTCAGGTAGCTTTTGCAGGGATCCTGTTATCCCAGATTTCATTAGAGCGCCGCCTGTGACAACTAGGTGAGACTTAAACTCATCACCAGAAAGCTCGGTATAACCGATTTGAAAATTGTGGGGTGAAATTGTACGTGATATTGCTGTTGAATCAGCGTTGGGCACTGACGTCATTTGTGTCGTACGAAGTGTCTGCCTATCTTCATTCGCTTTCGACTTAGTACCAACACGGTACATGTGCTGTTTCATGTTTGCCATGTTACTTAATTATTTGACAAAAGGTTTTAGTCACCTTTAAAATTCTGAGAATGGATCGCCGTCGCCGGGACTGAAGATGGAAATCTGTTCTTGTATAATTTCGCTATTTAATCGAACACGACCGCCCTTCCCTCCTCGGCTTGGATGAGGTAAGTCGAAAAACGGCACTCTTGATCTCTGGTACCTGTCCAGGTTCTGGGAGAACAGGAGATTTAGGGCGCTATTGTTTGTTATCTCGCGGCGAGCTGGATCAAAAAACCGTGTCTCCACAGTCACTGTCCTGTTATCAGCGCTTATCTCATTATTGTTATTAAATGTACCCTCTACGTTAGTACAAACTGCCAGCTTTCTGCCCTCTAAAAGATCGCAAAAATAACCAAAGTGGTTTCTTCTAAAAACCACCTTAGGACGAAGATGATCATAATTCATCATTCCGTACTTCACCCCCTTGGGGTGCTCTAGGGTTTGTCGTGTCTGCTCTGGTAACGCGTTCCAGTTTCCTCCGCCATAGGCATCGCTAGCGGCGGCGGTAAAATTATCCGGAAAACCAACACCGTCATGACCAGACATGCTACCAGTGTTTACGGTCATTAAGTTCCTGTTGACCCCTGAACCAAAGCCGAAAAGCAAAGCTGCGGCTTGTCTAAAGCTACTGTCATTGACTTGATCAATTTGATCTGTATACACTGGCTGTAAAGTGGCCCCAGACAAGTCTGTTATTTTTATTTTTTGAGTACCAGCGTCATAAAAAGTGTGGTAAACATCACTATAATCGCCGCCTTGTGTAGCTTTCATAACTGAAACGAGTGTATCTGTATTTAAGTTAGAGCTCTTATCAAAGAATGCAGCAGTGGCGTTGGTATTTGTTATCGTCAGCTGCTTTTTAACTGTTGGACTTTGGAAGATCTTTAATGTGCCACCAGATTCTTTACCCGCAAAATTATACTTATCGTCAGAAGTGTTAAGACCAAAGTTCGCAAATTCTTCTGTCTTTGTTAAGTCCCTGTTGTCAGCAGGATCAAAGTCTTCTTCCGCGAATATGTTAACACGGTTGCCGGCTTCGTCGAAATTATAAGTCTCAAAAATGAAGCGATGTCTCCAATCTGCTACAAATTGACTTTCAAAAGTCGAGATTGGCAGATTGGTCGCGGCGTCTACGTGATCTTTTGATCTAACAATAACCCTGGTGTTCGTGTGTAGAGATATTGAAGCGTTTTCCTTGCCCTTAACAAATTCAAGATTCAATACGTTTCTCGTCCCGCCAGAGCTGGCGATACTAGTGACATTAAATATCATAAAATCACCATCGTCGGCAGCGTGGTCCCTAAACTCTATTTGTGTCTCGCCGCCCGATACGGCAGCTACAGCACCTCTAACGCTGAGCTGTATATTGGCTAGTTGGCCCATCGTAATAGAAGTAGTCGCTTGAGTTATTGTAGCGCTTGGCGCAGATTCCGCAGTATCTGCATACAAACTACCAAGCGTGTCATTGAAGTAAGTGTTTCTCTGCCTGATAGGTGCGCCTATGAATAGTGCAAGATTATTATCATCAATGTATGTGCCATTTTCTGTGTGCACCTGCAGTAAGACTGGAGACATTGAGAAATCTGATTGTCGACTACCTGAAGTTAAGAACTTGGTAGGGACAATTTTCTTCCCTGGTACGTGGGCCGGCATATATTTCGATATATCAACAGGTAAGGAGTCAAAAAACACTAAATCATGATTTTCAGAAATGTTGCTGGAGTCGCCCTTATAAATTGACATAAAACGATCAACAGAACCGGTTGTAAGTAAAGCCTTAGGGCTACCCCCAACTTCATTAGTCCTAGATCCAAAAGTTATAGTCGACACACTTGAGTTAGTCCTTACAAAAGACGTTGGAGAAATAATTTCTGATGCCATAGATCCAGAGAACTCAGAGTCTAATCTAAGCTCATATTGATCATATGTTTCATCCCCTATCACAGAATACACCACACCGGGGTTTACATAGTCAGTCTTTCTCTTCGGATACCTGGGTACGTTATTCTGGATGTAAGAACCATATAGCACTAACTTTGACTGGCTGTGGGGCCCGAAAGTGGTCTCAATGCATTTACCAGTGTCAATAGCTCGAGTTCGGTTGCCGACTGAATGAACCGTTTGTCTGTTGCCCATATCATCGAGCTGTGGTGGTATTTGACCACCACCTAGATTAACGAAAGAAGGAAAACCAGAATGAAATCCCGGGACAGCTGTTTGGAAACCTAAAACGATGTCGTCTTCTGGCTCTAAAATGTATGGATTTTCTTCCTCAAAATTTGTCCCAGTTGAAATATCCTCTGTAAAGAAACTCTTATATTGGTCTTTAGTCGGATCAAACTGGTCAAAACTGTCCAGGTAAAAAGACATTTGGTTAAGTTTAAAGCTCTGGCCGCTAGGAGCGTCGCCAGACACAGTCTTAGCAGCGCGTGTGCCTCCTAAGCCATCAAAATCGTAACTTCCAATGAAGTTTGCTGTTGGGCTCACATTCACAAATTGAGGTAGTGTGGCTTGTGAAGGATTATCGTACTGATCTAAAATCGCGAGGCGATACGGAAAATATTTCGCCAACTTCGGTGTGGTTTTACAGCTCCCCTTAACAGCTATAAGTCCAGAGTGCAAATTGTAGTTCCCTTTGTACGTATTCGCATGGGAAGTAGCAGTTGCGTGAGAGACAAACCTGATAGCCTGGAGCCCAGCGGGAGCAGTTATACCAGCTAGTGAGCCACCAGCGTTGTCAACCAGATCCGTCGTGCCATCCTCACCCTTAAAAGGTCCGGATGATCCTTTTTTTGAATGATTCAAGCTAGAGACCTTTTTAGGTATTGAAAACTTTAGACCCGTGACAGTGTTACGTGGGCCTTGAGACGAATAAAGAACGTCTACAAATGGATTATCATGAGGATCGGCATCTATCTTGATATTTAATTCACGTCCCAAGCCATTCTCGAGAAGATTTAAACCATTAGAACCAGTCGTTTCAAAGCTGCCGAATACTCCAAGGTGAGGATGCTCCATCGTCTGCTTGTTAGAACCAGTTGAAGCCGTGATGTGGTCTGTTCCACGGTAATAAAGATGACCAGGATCATTGACGAAGTAATAGTGGCCGAGCTTTCCTGAATTTTCATAGGCCATCATTGCATAACCGTGATAAGCAACTTGTGAATATGCAATCAACTCACGTGTCGAATTGGTGATTGAGCAGCTCTGAGACGTTATATTGAAACCTCCTGCCCGAATATAACTTCGGTATTCTTCTTGGCCAGGTGCTGTGTCTGTAGAGGGCGGTCTGTCGATAGTGTTACCGCTGTACACAAATTCTGATGTTGCGTGAGGACTTGGAGTGGCATCAACGGGCGTGGCATTGGCAAATGGTCTTATAAGGCCAGGGTCGCCGTACCCACCGCTAACACTATGCTCGTAAGCGAATGTATTTTGGTATTGATCGCCCCTAAAATCCCTCATACGGTCATCCAGAGTATAATAGAGGTACCTACTTAGATTAGTGTCCTGATTAGACGTTATCGAAGCTTCCGTCTGAAGATCAGAGCTGCTAAAATCAAGACTACTGACATTATCGATAGAAACTGTAAGGGTGTCAGAAGTAGTTCCGCCCAGTCGAGCAGTCAAAGAATTTGCAGATATATACGGCAAATTGTCAATAGGGTTTGTATACTCTTGAACAAATTTGATGATCTGTCTAATAGAGAGGAAGAGCTCAAAAATGTGCGGTTGGTAATAAGGGCCGGCGCCGGCGAACTGTTGATAGACATTTTTAGCGTCAATACCGAAGATTAGACCCTCGCCGCTATAGCGCTTATTAACGTCATTATTAATGACGACGGGAGTGGCGGTATCGTATAAAATACCACGTCTCAGCATGCCGAACCATGCCGCGTAGTCGGCACCGGTGGTAGCTGCACCCACCGTCGGCCCATCAAGAAAGCTATCAAAGCCTCGGGACGTCACAATGTAAATACGTATCTTATGAGGAATTTCCCTTACTTTCACGTTTGCAGACGTGGTTTCAACAGCCAGATTTGTGATATTAGAAACTGCCGCAGATCCTGTATTGGCGTTTGTTTCTGACAAGTATATACGCTGTATTCCAGAAGCTTCACTGGGCACTGCGCTTACCACAAGTTTGTTATTGTGACCGTTAGAGTGTACAATTGCCTCCCTAAGAAGTGTAAGAACGCCATGTTGGGTTGGAGGAGACGATGAAAAATCAAATCCAACTGCGATTCCTGTCGCTCCGGAAGTAAGCGTGGCGGTAGTGGCGGGGCTGGAACCATTACTTTTAAGTGTTTGACCAGCCGTGACAGTAGCCAAGTGCGCCCGACCACCATCACCGGTGTCCGATATAAAATAGTCTACGACCGTGCCGTCTGCAGAATTGATAGTGATTTTTTGCCCGGCGGTCATTCCATGGGCGCCATCACCATCAGTCACTTTTAATACTGCATTCATGGTACGTAACGCAGTGAAGACATTGCTGTATGTTACACCGGCGTGAGCTTCCGAGGCAGGAGTATTATCACCGGCCTCTGGGGTGCTCGAATATATGTTAGACAGCTCGGCAGAGCCAGGAAAGCCAGAACCAGCGGAATATATACGGTACTTTCTGCCCTTGATAATAGAGTTCTTGATAAAGGGGTCAAATGCTGGACTGTGAGGCGTTATTTCTAGATACGGTAGATTGGTGTCACTTGTAAAAGTCCTAAGCCAAATGTTTATGTGGGCATCAGTGGCGGAACCAAAGAAGTGCCCGAGTACCGCGGTGGGGTTAGGCCATGCAATGTAGTCAATAAGGTACGGGTGGCCATAGACCTCGTATGTTTTCGGATGAGTCTCTGGAACAAGTCCAGAAAACGCGCTTTGACCATCAGCGAACACCTGCAAGTACATTCGTCCACCTGTAGGACCGGTCAACGCGTCTAGCGCTGTTGATTTAACTGCACCGGGTATCGGGACAGAGAATGTTGTGTCGACGCAGGGTTTCTCACGCATTAAGAAGAAAGTATCACAGCGCCAGAAAGCAGAGCCCTCGTTAGTCGTAGCGTTAGAGGTATCACCAGACGTAAGATAACCCGTGAACTGATCATCTCGATTGTAAATATTACCACCGACCCTGTGATATGCTCCTTCTTTTTCAAGCCGCTCCTTAGTAAAAGATGTGAGGCGGTTACCATGATTGCTATAGCTGTTTGTTAACAAAGCGAAAGGTTGCGTCCTGTTGGTATGAGGATAAAACCTCTCGTATAATCGCTGAGCTTCGATATTCCTGAATCTATCGTCGTATAACCCCATGTAGCTAATTAGAGATGATGATTTAGAACTATCAGTGTTGGAATAAGTTACGCCGTTAAGGTTTCCATAATTGCTAAATGGTAAATCGTCAGAAGTCTCAGGTAAGATACGAGCAATACCTTCTTGAACTTCATCACGAATTGAAGAGCTACAGATTATCTCAAATTTCTCTAGCATGAACGGTCCGTCTAGATAATTAGACAGGTTTAATCTCTGACCGTCGGACGGCTTAAAGGTATCAGAGAAAGGAAAACCAAAGCTTGAGATAGGGCGCGCGCGGAGGGGCAGTTCCGCGTAATGCAAGTCGTTAAAATCTGTGCCTCTATTTCTATCATTTTCAGCCGTATGGATACCCCCTACAAAAGATGTATACTTACCAGCAAAATCTTCTGCTTCAGCGCCGGTAAAAGTTTTTTCCATAGTGAGTGTCGCGTTGGCGACAACATCGTCAGAGCCATTTCCAAGAAAAACCTGCGGGAATATTGAGACTTGATCATGATAAAAATCGATCACCAATTCGCCATCATTTCCAGACCCAGTGTTTGAAACTTCAACCCCTGAATTATTGGCGATAATAGCTTTCATCACATTGTCGTATGTAGCCTTCGCCGAGCTGCTATCTACCACTACAGTGACAATTCGGCCTGATATAGCGCCAGTAGTACCGCTGACAAAGAACCTGTATTGAGTCTCTGATTTACCAGGGTTACCATAGCCATCGCTTGTTCCATCTAAAACAACACAGATGCGCTGGCCCGAGTTGGGATTACCTACATATTTGAGCTTATATCTTACTTTAGCGTGGCCGGTGATCCTGAGGGGCTCGATCGTATTGTAAATTCGCTGATTACCCGCTGCGCCCGGTAATACTTGCTCTAGCTTAAGTGGAGTTTCCTTTAGAGGATCCACTATACCATAATCTGTTATATCAGACGTTGAAACAGGAGCACTCACGTTAGTTGAATAATTTAAGTCTGGCACCAGCGTTGCGACCTTAGCAGAAGGGCCTACTTGGCTGTCTAGTGTGTACACCCTGTACGTTCCCGGACTCACATAAAAGTATAGTCTGGTGCCTGCATCGTAAGAGCGACCAAAGGCGATCTCAAAGGTGACAACCAGATTAGAGTTGACTACAAAACCGCTGGGACTTCCGGAAGCTGTTAAGCTAACAATAGAACCCCACGTTGACTTTTGAGTATCAAGAGGTAGGGTACAGTTTATTTTGTCCGTATGCCCGACAGATATCGCGCTCTTTAACTGAAATAGTAGGCTCTGATTGTTGACTCCAGAAGTGGTTGTGGTAAGAGCAACTGCCACTGCGCCATTTTTTGCTGTTACGACAGCCGACGTTCCAAATCTATCCACAGCGGCCCCATCTACGACAGTGGCGCCAGTGGAGAGAGTTGTAAAATCGTCTCTATCAACGAAGACGTAGTCTTTAGTCGTCCCATCAGTCGATGTCAATTGGAGCTTGTGACCAGCTGTGATTTGTCGGCCGCGGCCGGTGGTGCCGATCCTCTTAAATGATTCCATATCAGCTCTAGCAAGAGACCCGCCAGATATACCTGCGTTATGCTTGGAACGAGTGAAGGGCACCACCACAGATGTACCACCAGCGTATGTTCCCATCGCTATCTCGACGTAGTGTTGGGTAGAATCTTTTTTTATCTCTATCAATGTACCTGAGGGGTTGGCAGAAGCGAAATCGCTGGCTGCTGAAGCGTCAGCAAAAGTTAAATTTCCGCTAGATCCAAAGGTCACACTGGCTGGTGAGGCCGCCAGCAAGGAGGCACCTGAACCTAAAGTGTTACTATGCGTTTCAGTTAATGAGAACGCGCTACCACTTACATAGGAAATATAAGCGCAGGCTAGTCCTAGGACGTCTTTACGATGAATGCTGAAACCATAGGTACCTCCAAATCCGATAGGGGCTCCGTCTTGAAATGCTGCAACTGCATCAATAATGGCTTGGTTACGTGTAGTACCAGCTGCCGCAGCTGTCCGGTCTGTCTCAATCTTTGGGGAAAATGTCGACTTTGTAATGGACTCCCACTTTTTATCTGCAAAATTGAAATAGCCCATTGGATTATAGTTTGCAACTGCAAAGCCGTCAGAGGTTGCGTCAGCTGATCCTGTTGTGAAGCCAAGTGTGGTCTTTTGAGATGGGTTTATGTCGATTTCTATTCTAACTCTATTACGAGTGCCGGCATTAAACCTGCTAGCAGAACCTGATAGGACTGAGCCGGCAGCAAAGTAAGACAGAGCGATGTCCATCCTATCATCATCTACAAAGGGCTTGCTGATGGTGAGACTCGGTTCCCTGATAAAAAGTGACTCTCTAGCCGCTAAAGAAACATCTGGGTTCAACATCAAATTGAAACCAGTGATATCGAACAGGAAGCTAGACGGGCTTTGTGTACTAGTCCCGTATCCAATAAAGTTTACACGACTTACACTGGCATCCGGATCGTTAGGAGTCAGTGTAATAACTGCGTTGTTAGTGCTAACTTCTATCGGTAAATTATCTTTAGCTACTGAGTCTGCTATTGAGTTTGCTAGGGAAGTCGCTAAATCAGAACTTGATGTTAAGTCGGACGTCCCTACGTTATATCGATTAGACGAAGCCATGGTTAGCTTAGAGTCTAGTCTAGCGCTGTATCTAATACCTTGTACTACGAAACTTATAATAGGCTTAAGAGGAGTATTATTATCCTTGTAGCTGCGCGGCTGATTTTGCACATCCACGAATTGTCTATTAATATCACGTTCAGCAGTAGGGTCTGATAGTAAATTTTCTATATATTCTTGATCTACCGCAGAGCCCTCTATGAAATTTTGTAACCCGGTAGCGCTACACTCTATGGTAGCTTTAACATCTTCAGCTACCTTACGACCGACGACTATTTTCTTATCTCGTGGTGTAGAAGAAAAGTCAACCAATCGAGGGTCCGGTGATTTTAGTCCTGACATTCTCAAGTCTGAGACGGTTATGTTGGAAGCTGGGCTACTGGAAACAACACATAAGGATGTAGGGGCCGGTTGTATCAAACAAAAATCAGCACGCTTTCCAAACTCATTGTCTGAAGAAGGGTTCTCAGTTATTGTAAGCGATTTACCGAAGTCTGGGATTAGCGTCATACTGGCTTTATTGGAAGAACCGCCGTTGTTGATCGCAGTTATGCCGAAACTAGAGACAGCGTTTATTTTTGCGACTAGCTCAGCGACAGCCAGAGTGGCGGCTCGGTCAGTACCAATACCCACTTTATCAGAGTCTGCATGATCTAAATTGTCTCCGGAGCCAGCTGCGGTCGTGTAACTAGAAGTAGCAGTCCCATTAGATATCTGCAGTACTTGTGACGTTGGGATATTACCTGTATCGAAGGTGTTGTTAAAAGTTACCACTTTTGCAGAACTGTTATACTCGCTACTTGCAGATCCGGCAGCTTGATACTCGATCTTAATTGAATTAAAAGAAAGTCTAGAAACTTTAACAGGGATCCCTGAATATTTTCTGATCTTATTTAGCAAGCCTTGCAGCTGATCTACAACAGCGGTTTGAGTTGACAGACTGTTTATACCACACCCAAACCTAGTGGCAGCTGCAACGGGTGCCTTAATGTTGCTAGAATCAGTTATGACGCTGGTGTTATTGTCTAGCGTAAAACCGTCAGCGGTAGTAGTTGTTGTGTCAAAAACTACCTGGAAATCCCTTCCGTCTGGAAGGCGCATGCTAAAAGCTGAATCGTTTACCGGCATGTCAGAAAAAGTAAATACTACAGATCCTGTCACTCCTGTCGGCATCATGTGCGGGTAGGCGACATCAACAGAAGCTAACTGATCGCTGAGTAAATCATCTTTAAATGGTGAATATGAATCCCCAACGATATCGAGTTCCCTAAACTTCCTTTCCAGAAATTTCTTGGGTAAATCAGATTTGAACCCTGATTTTGTCCTCAAGAGTAGGTGAGACTCAGCGATCTTAGAAGCTTCATCTTGTGATAACTTCCTATCCAGTATACTCAGCTCTGCTAGGTTGAAGTTATTATAGAAACTGGCAGCATCGGCGTTTTGCTGCGGTGAGGTGCCGAAATTTGTCGCGACGCCAGAAGTTTTGCTTCCATAGCCTATAAATAGTCGAGGGTTAATAGATCCCAAGCTATCCTCTGCGTTTTGTGCTCCAGCAGGCGCTGAACCGACTGAAGAGAAAGTAGAATGTCCAACTTGTGCACCGTGATTTTCAGAATCATAAAGTGCCATGAAATTAGTTTCGTCGCTGTAATCGAAACCCGCCTCACTAAACGCGATTACCAGCGTGTACCACTTATCTAGTGGGAGACCTATGGCGTTCCTGTCTATGGTCGCATTCCAATAAGTACTGTCTGCCACGTCGCCATCAGGACGTAGTCTAAACTCAAATTTAGTCTTGTCTGCCTTTAGGTAATACCTCGCTTTTGCGCTGGTGCCGCCGCCAGACATGGTGAATATCACACCATCTGTCCCAGATACCGGCTCGTTGTTGTAGACGCGGACTATGATTGTCTTATGACCTCTTGCCTTTAAACCAGCTGAGCCTTGTGTCATACCGGCAGCGCTGCTAAACCCTCCGCTGAAACCGCTTAACCCAAGATTGCTAATCTTGGATGTCATATCAGTTGATCCTGATTTAAAAGTAATTGTTCCTGGGCCGCCTTCTGCTACAGGTATGTTAGTGATCAGTGTGTTACCAGCAGCTTCACCAAAATTACCGCTATTTGTATTAAGTGCATCCTCAGTGACAGTGACAGTAGCCCCAGTGCCACCCTCGATGTTAAGGGAAGCGTCAGATGCAGTATTACCTGCGACCACTGTAGCTGTGACATTCATAGTAGCATTAGCGTTGATTCTGGTGACCATGTGACTCACGACATTGTCGTTGGTGTTGCCACCGCCTACGTCGATGCCATAAGCGAAATTTAAATGGCTTACGCTAGCGCTAGTAGAGTGCTCTTGAGTGCTGGCAAGACTCTTGAAAGTGATATAATGCCGAACATTTGCACCGAAAGAAGCTGTCTCGTCGGATCCATATTCGTCAACGTTGAAAGGGTGTGCTATGACTGTCGCCTTGAGTCGAGCAGCAAGCGTTTTTACGTCGTTGGCGCCTTGAATACCGATTGTAGTGCCTGAAGTGGAAGTTGTCGCGTCACTAAACGTGAACGTCACTAAAGTGTTACTTGAATCTCTTAGCGTAAGCGTCTTTCCGTGCAAATCGCTTATTGTAGTACCCGCCTCTATGTATACAATAAGCTGCTTGCTGTCCAAATAATTGACAGCAGCGAAGTCTATATAATTTGTGCCGTCGCTGATTCTTAAGCGAGGAGCATTACCACCATTATAACTACCGAAAGCCCCCATTCCGAACTCGCCTCCAGTCACAAACCTGACTCTCTTTCCGCCGGCGGTGGCTGCGGACTCAAACGCTTCTGAGGTCCTTAAGACAAGACTTATTTTACTGTCTCTTAGAGTCGTCCCATGTAGAACCTTTTTAGGAGTAGGACCAACAACTGCAGCGCCTATGTATTGTCTCTTGGTCAGTGTTCCATACTCAGAGGGGCTTGAGCTAGAGGTTCCTGACGCTGTAGAGTTTAGCGCGTCTAGTGTAAGGACTGCTACATCTTGGTCCTTGAGTATACCAGAAGCTGTTCGGTATACATAGTCAACGCTGCCAACAGTGAAGTAAAAAGCTTGACCTGGTTTATAAAACTCTGGAAATGAAGAAGCCCCAATAGACAGTGTTATGCTACTATCACCATATTGCTGGCCAGCTTGAAGGCTTAGAGTGCCCCAAGAGCTCAACGCGGTTTTGGTAGACGTCTTTACGTGACCTCCTAAAGTGGGTTTGGAAATAGCAGACTTTAGATTATCAAAAAAGCTTAAATAATTAGTATTCTTGTCATATCGAACAACAATATCACCTATGCGATAATCATTTGCAGATACTGTCGAGACCCCATCGTAAGCATTAGCCACTAAAGGCTGGCCGGTCTCTGGTATATCATAAATCGGATCAGGAAACTCAGCTGAAGTAAATTCAGCAGAAATAAAACCCTCGCTATATGCTGTGCCTGAAACCTCTAAAGAGGCGTGAGTTTCAGCGCCGGTGCTCTGCACAATTATTTCAAACGCCTTCCTAAAGCTAGTAGATCCTAACGGTGTAATTTCTACAGGCGTTGAAGCGGGGGCACCGGGCTGATGATTGATAACGGTAATAGTATCACCGGAAAGCGTAGTATTAAATGCGGCGTTGGCACTTACATCGTCGGATGCTCCTGACTCGGGTCCATGAATGTATGAAAACGGCAGATCTTCTATTATGCCATCCAAGACAGCGGCAACTCGAGTGGCAGATAATGTCACATCATCAGTGTCTGTGACAGCACAGAACCCAGCGGTCTTTCCGAACTGGCCGTCGCCGTGCTCGGTAACAGATATTGTTCTTATCGATAGATCACCTGTCCGTCTGGTTTTGGGTTGTAATATCAGGCTAGCTGCAGTGTCCCCCCCTGTAAAGACACCATTGGACGCCGCTGAGGCTGAGCCAACCGTGGTGTTAGCAAGGTTACTTGTTACCGTGGTGTTACCTGCAGAGCCTTTAGCTTTTTGAGTTATCGTTATAGCAGCCCCAGACACTGCGCTCACTGTGACCAACGAAGCTATGGTACTTTGTTCAATGGCAGATTTCAGTGCGATAGCAGAAGAGGTGCTTGAGCCGGCAACAGAAAAAAGTGTAGCGCTTGTTGTGCTAGCATGAGCAGTAATCGTTGCTGAAGTGGTGGTCGAAGCGTCAGCGTTGAGAGCAACAATCGTGATTGCGTTACCTGCCGTTGGAGTATTAGAGAAAGTAATTGTTACTGAAGCCGCTGAAGAGGCTCCTACATCAAGTGCAATAACGTCCAAATTGCTGGCGTTAATTTTCCTCACAAACTCGTCCACCACGACATCAGATGCTCTAGATGTACCAACACCAATTTGAGTGTTAGACGATGCGTCTGCACCTCCCGATGTGGTCGCTGTAGTGTACGTAACTGTTGTTGCCCCGTCCGAAATGACTAGAGTATCGCCCGGGTCTATATTACTTGACGTAAAGTTACCAGTGAACGAGACTGTCTTGGCACCTGCAACTCGGACGGCGGTGTGGCCGTCGGAAGTTGCAGCAGAAGCAGAATTTGTTACCTCTAGCTTGTAGATATTATTTAGTTTGTCTACCAGATGTATTTGTTTCCCGTTTGCTTGGGTAATTGTCGGGCACTTGACGGTAAAGCGCATGTAAGATTTGTCAATATCTAACCTTAGAGACTCTTCAAAATCGCCTGAGTGAGTTAAGATATTGCTTAGTGTCCCCGCTGCAGAGCTGGCTATACTGGCCATTATCGCGCTCTTTAAGTTAGCGACGGTGAGGGTGGCTAATCGGCTTGCAGGAATGGGTACAGTAACATTAGACGTGTCTTGACCTGAGATTGAGCTAGCTGATTCGCTAAAGGTAAATGTCACAGTTGTGTTTGTGAGATCAGTCAGCTTCAGCTGCTTACCGGTTGTTAAATTAGGATTATCTACAAACAGGGTAGTTGAGTTTTGGGAGTTACTAAAGCTAGCGCAAGATTGCTGTCTCCTCACTGGGTCAGGGAAATAAACAGGAGAAAATTTCTGAGCGTTACTGGGGATAGCTATACTCTGCGTCAGCCCAGATGTCACGGTCACAAGGCTTGTTTTTTGTTCAAGCTTTATATAAGAAAATGTATCTGTCTCATTAAAGACAGATGCGCTAACGTTCAAATCAGAGTCTGCGTTTATTAAGTCTGTTATGTTGTTTGCTGCAGTGGGGACCGTGTTATCATAAGCCAGCCGAGTTGCGCTGTAGATGGTGAATATCTCTGAATCTGTTAGGATTGAGTTCCAGATCGCGAATTCAGCAATTTTTCCCTGGAAGGCCCTCGTACCGTTATGGCGGTTACCTATACAGGCTGCTTCAGTGTTAGAGCTAAAACCGACGTATGTGCCTAGCGGTTCATCTATCTCATCCGGATTATCAGTAATTAATACACCGTTGATATACATTCTGGGGTTGTTGGCGATATTATTGGCATCGTAAGTAACGACTACGTGATGCCAATTGTTATCTAGATTAGCTACTGCGGCTGGGGTTCTCCAGTCACCGTATGATGAGGACCACTTTGTATAGAAGCCGACTTTGTTATTATTTGCAGTTCCGTCTTTAACAATATAGACGAACATGTCTCCGCCGATGTCAAATATCCTGGGATAATTACCGGTACCGTTACCTGTTACGTAAATCCAAGCAGAAATAGATACCTTTTTTGTGGTGCCAGAAGTAGCGCCCACTATAGCGCTCCACTGGCTGGCGGTCCCTACATTCACAAAGTCGTTGCCGCCTATGAAGGTATAAGCTGGGTGATTTTTATTCCCAAGCGTGTTAGATGTAATCTTCAATGATAGATCGTTAACGCTATATGACGGAACTATGGCTGTGGCAGATCCAGTAGCCGTCAAAATTGTTCCGAGCCGTACATATTTCTGCAAACTTTGATCTGAACGATAGGATGACATGGGTCTAGCATACAGCTCATGAACTTCATCAACAGTTAGAACCCTTTTCCAGAAACCGAAATCAGCGTAAAGACCTTTTAGGTACCTAGTAGCAGCGTTAGATCCGTAATCGGTTCCAAGGATTGTCTCATTAACAGTCGCTCCAGCTCCACCAATAGCGACTGTTTGAATAGTGCCGGCAGCTGCTGTGACAGTAGTGGTCGAGGCAGCCCTGCCGTTTACGTAGATAATTGGTATATTTGAAGCGCTGGTTCCATCGTAAGTGATCGCGATGTGAATCCAGCCGGGAGTCTCGTAGCGAGATGTTGCAGTGGACGTTTCGTCTGCATGAGAAGCGTTCGCAATGCTGACAATAGATTCTACCGTTCTCACCACCAGATCAGTAGTCGACCAACTCCTGTGGAACTCTAACTTTCCGCTAATGTCAGATTTTGATCTGATTCGGATGGCATACTTACCCGCCTGAGTACTAAAAATTGTCTGAATATCACTACTGTTGGTGGCTGAATCAGACGGGCTTTGGTTTGAATGCGGTCTAACCCAGCAAGAGAATGTCGATATGTGTCCTGAGCTTGCCCCTGAAATTGCGTCCCATTGAGTTCTTGTTCCCATGGAGAGATGCTGGTGTGTATCAATAGCAGTGTCAAGGGAGCGGCGCCACATATTGTTATGAGCTGCCGGCAATATCGCAGGAACGGACTGATCTACAAACGCATTCGTACCATGACTGGTATCGTTATAAGCGAAAGCCAGCGTTTCAGTACCCACGTTGGCTGGAGAAGCCGAGAATGTACCTATCCAGACTTTGGCATCCTTAATCAGGTCATAGCTTCCAGAAGCATAAGCTTTCTCGTATGTAGAAGGAGCAGCAGAACCTGTTGGTAAATAGTTAGCTCGGGCAGCAAGATTATAACCGGCGTTTGGGATAAACGCGCTAAAGGCAGAGCCCGTTGCGAAAATAGTAAAGGCCGCTGAATCAACTTTGTACTGTCTTCTAGTGGGTGAAGAATCAAAATCTGCTATAGAAAATGAAAAGTCAGCATTTCTACCGTCATCAATCCCAAAGTATTTTCCGTTAGCCGGGGATATGCCACTCTGCAAGGACAACCTCTGAGTTGACGGCTGAGCTCTGTCTTCATAAAAAAGAGAAGAATAATTCTTGACTATGTCTCCGTCATCCGATGTCGGGATTGTTATAGATAGCCTTGACCCAGAAATTTCGTTCCTTCTAAATGGTATAGAGCTGCTGACACAAAGCTCTGCTATATGGGGTGCAGCAGATAGTAGTTCTAGAGATCTAGGGTTGTATCTGGTAAGAATCTTAGAGCTAAAATTCTCTGGTTGATACATGAAAAAATAGTTAGCTACAAAACTCTTTCCATCAACCGTAACCTGTTTGCTTATGAACGGAGAAATATTAGAAAGAAAATTCGAATACTGCACAGACATATTGTCGACGTTGTTCGGGACAGAATCTGCATCTGATGATGCGGATACAATATACGTGTTCATAGCCCCATCAGATCCAGATGCATTGAAAACTAGACTTGACTTAACACCTTCTATCTTTTGAAATTTTTGGTTAATAAAAACGATGTTGTTTAATCCATCGTCCTCTAGATATCTATTCTGTACTGCGTCGTCAACAAATCGATCAAAGACAAAGTTTGCTATGACGTTTCGACTAACGTTTATTCTGCCTTCTCGATGCTGAACATCAGCTAGTAGGTCTGGTACAATTCTCTTCTTTCTGCTATCAAACATATCTTAAACCGCCAAAAGCTATGGAGTCTGTACCTGGGTGCGGTGAAGAAAAATCAAAGCCGGCTCTTCTTCTAAAGTTTTCTGCGCCCAAATTTGTATCATCTATATGATTCAATTCCTGTACCTGTAGTACCAGTTTATCGATCTCATTAGACTCTGGGTTGTTACCGTTCAAGGGGTTAGCTTGAAAAATCCTCTCCTCAGTGTCTATATAAGGTCTAATTCTGGCATCATTCTTAAAAATAATACCTGGCACTCTTGCGTAAAAAACATTATTCGCCTGCTGGGTGGCATCTAGATCAGTGTATTGTATTAACGCTTGACCATTTTGGACCACCAACTCCGTAACTGTTGGGCAGTTGTCAAAGAAAGCCACATTCTTGGCTTCCTCAAAATTTATTTTGTTGTGTATAAGACATGCTTCGTTTCTTATAGAAGAAAAAGAATATTCACCGCCCATTTCCCCCTTAAGACCCCGCATAGGGGCTTCAGCAGTGTTTCTTTCTAGCATTAAGGTTCTTATGTCAAGAGGCTCTATGGTACCGTCAGTTTCAAAACCCAAGATATTCCCTAAATTATTTACCTGGACTGGGAACCTTACATGAGGTGATGCGGTTAGGAAAAAGACTGGATCGATGTCCAGTGTATTTGGATAGTCGCCTGATACTAATCGAGGCCCGTTCATAGAAAGATCATCATAAAACTTTAAGTCGCTAGTTCTTTTTCCGAATCCAAAACTGCGCACTTCAACATCATGATTAGGTTTTATATAGTGAGAAAGACCGGGGCCCGGGTCTCGAAGCTCTATGTTGAAAACAGGGGCGGAGAAATCCTCTATATTATAAACATTGTCAAAAGATCTAAAACCAAGACCCTCCATGGCCTCTACGCCGTTTCCTCCCCAATTTGGGTATGCGTCGCCATGAAGACTTGTTAACTTAACTGACTTGCTAGATATGTAGTCATTCGCTCCTGAAAAGCCTGAAACTTCATAAGCTGCGGGTAAAGAGTCGGTGATATTGTTATTTCCTGCTGTACCGCCCACGACCTGCTTCATGTTCAGATGTTGTATTGTTGATGGGTCATCACCTGCCGAATTTACGCCACCAATGTAGATCACGCTATCAGAGTTACCTGCGTTATGACCGTTTTCGCTGTTGATAGCCTTAGCCAATTCAAGCAAAACGTCTCTTCTTTTAGCGGTGGACTTTATATTGACAGCGACTGTGCCTATACTCGCGTGCCCTCCGGAAACTGTAGAACCGTCTGCGTAAGATGAACCTTGGCGTATTATTTCGCCTGTTTGAATTGCTTTATTTCCCGATGAACCCCCGTGCACGATTGTGTACGTTTTGGCAAGATCAGAAGTGGAAGTTAAACTAATAGAGTTTAAAGCAGTTGTTCCATGAGCCGCAGTGTCTGCGTCTTCGACCTTTATACTAGCGGCAGCGTGATTAATCGCTGGTGTAACTTTTAGGTTACCATCTGATACAGCTAAAGCGATCGTGTCATAAACTCTGTTTTTTAAATCGTGTGCGTTCTGGACACCTTTGGTACCGATGTGGTAAGCGTTTACAGGAAACATCTCTTGGACAGTTCCGTGGTTTGTGCCGTCAGTGCCGCCCCCTAGAACGCCGCCGTTATCTCCCTCAATGACTGAAGTTGCAACAAAAACCTCTCCTACATTAGGCGAATTTGAAGATGCACCTAGGGCCTTCCAGTTTGTTGTGGATGCTACACTCAGTATCTTATATTCTTTCCTCTTTCGTAAGGAATCTTTATCATTCACCTTTATAGCTGGGTTTGGTACGTGGGGAGAGATAATAGGAGTGTAAAGCGCTTCGTTAGATGACAGATAAATTTTCTTTGAGTCTTGATTAAACGACCCAGGACTAGAAAGAGTAGAAGCGTTACCTGATTCAAAGAAACCAGTCACATCATCTCTCATAAAAGAAAAATATGTGCTTTTGTCGCTAGAAACAAGACCCTCTGTCATAGAAATCTCTATGCTGGTTAATTTGGTCGTGGTCTCAAAAATAGATATAGTATATTGAAAATTTGCCTCAGAAACTGTTTTAAGAACAAAATTTAGAGGGGTAGCCTTAGTCAACTTATCCAAAAGCTCCTTGAATAAATTCATGAACCGTCTTTTTATATTCGAAGATGGAGCGAATGGGTTAATCCTAACCTCAGTTGACTTTCGCTCAGTGTCAAAGCTTATGCTGTAGTCTTTTATCGCTTTTAGTCTAGGGCTTATGTTAAAGTTTATTAAAAATGAATCATCTGGTTGGTTTGTATCAACAGTGGGTATTCTATCATTAAAAGTAGTATACTTTATCGACATAAAAACTGTATCGGGCGCGTTTGAGGCTTCAAGATCTGGACATTGGAAAAATACGCTAGTGTCCCTTGTCGAAGAAGACCACCTCCTACCGTCAGTCACAAGATCATGGAACATTACGTCGCCGGAATCTTTAGCAATCATCTTCCAGTTTTCTAACCCAAAAGATCCGGTTGCGAATGCTGGGTTTGTGGTGTCTAGACCGTCTTGAAATAACTTCTTACCGATAGCCGAATCTAAATGGACTTTTACAACTCCTGTGCCAGATCCTAAATTAGTTCCGCTAGATGCAGGCACTGTGAATGTTGTTCCGGCTGCATTTGAGCTAGCAAAAAACGGGGTCTTAGTAAAATCTGTCCTTGGACCCGGTGCACCGAACTCATTTCGGGTAAAAGTAGAAACAATTTCATATTTTACTCCTTCATGCAAAGAGCCAACGTTCACTAACGAGTTGTGGTGATCTTGCACAATCAAGAGCGTGTCATCAAAAACTATCCTTGAAGTTATTCCAGTGGAAACAGAATTGTAGTTAATGATCCTGTTTATATCAAAAGTAGTCCTTTTTATCTTTTGTTCATCAGAATTAAAAGTGTCAGTATACGGCTCTGCGACACCTGTCGTTTTTTCGTCTGGATAATAACCGGGTGGATCTCTCATACCTAACGCAAACATAGTGGTATCAACAGGGTGCATCTTGTCACCAATGTTCAGTGTCCGGACCTCACCGAGCTTTCCACCAGTGAAAGCTGGTATAGATATGTAACCATCTGAAATCGCTGAACCTATTGGGGTGTAATTACCCCTTGTACCGCCGTTGTCTTGAGTGAGCTTAATAGTTTGGCCATCCAAGACCGGGGTAATCTCTAAGTCGCCATCAAGATGGGCCTGAAATAAAGCATCGTATATCTGGGCTGCTATTGCCGTTCTAAGATCAGCGCCAGATGTATCACTTATACCGATGTTCCAATTATTCGAAGAGTCCCTAGTGTTTGACGATGATGTCGCGTCTATAGTAAAAGTAATGTAAGGTATAGAAACGTACTGCTTGTTATTGTCAGACAAAGTGAAAGTTTTTCCGTGTAGAACACCAATACTCGTCACTGTCCCGTTTACTGTTAACACAGAGGTAGCAGCTGTATCTCCCACCACTTTTATCTTAAGATCATGAGGTTCGCCTTTACAAGATTGCACATGAAGAGTGTAGTGCCCTGGACCCATATCTGTGGGTATGCTTTTGACCCTAAGGCTATAACTAGATTTTTTATCAGATTTGTGAGTTATTACGACATTAGGATTCGCGAGAGGGTGAAACCTAGCTCGGGTTTGAGACAGCATCTGCTCTATTGTTTTTACATTAACACCTTGCTCAAAACCAACCAACTTTACTTCGGCAGAGTCTCTTACTGACGCCATTTAAAATCTCCTTAGTACACCTGATCTTTGCGATACCAGTATTTTTGATCTCAATTTAGATCGCTCATCCTCACCTTTGTAGATTTCTTGGTGACCATAAGTGATCTTACACCTTTCAAGCGCGTGAGATTCTATTATTAGATTGATACCTAAGAAGTTGCTGTTCCTAGGTACAAATTTTTCTATCATATCAGAAAATGCGTCGTCTAGCCACCTAAATAAATCAAAAAAGTTTCTATAGTTAACCTTATCAGTCAACCTATTGAAATATAATTCCCTCATGTGCCTTAAGTCAGGATACTCACGAGTAAATGCCAGCTCAGGCCGGCCCAGAGCGTCGTCTAAAGCATCGATAGCAGAGAATATGTTCATGATGTCTTCGTCTAGACCTCTTTGTAGATGAACCTGAATTTCGAATCTGTTGTCGTTTACTTTCTTTTCGAAAGGTAATATCTTGGTCACTGGAGCGAGTTTAGAATTAAACAGCTTTATGTTATGACCATCGGAAAATCCAGCGATTCTTATCTTGTCACTATCCAGATACTCGTCATAAAAGGGGGATATTATTGTGAAATCAAATCTAGAATTTTCTACGATCTTTCTAGAACCCTCAAACCCAAAACACGCAGCGCCTGACATACTAGTATACACACCTGATTTTATCTTTGATTCGTTCATCGGTGTAAACGTCTGCGAAAAGTCAAGTAAGTCAAGACGCCCGGTAGGGTTGGACGTTCTGTTTACTTGATCGGTTGAGACATTTAGTCTTAATTTCTGAAATGACCCAGACCTTGTCGTACTAAAAGTATTGTTTATGAGGGGAGAATCGACACCAACAGACTTGAAGTTTCTAGCATGTTCTTTTGATTCCTCCTCAGAAAGACGCTTTGACCAAAACTTAATATGGCCGACCCTACCATCGAAGTATGTTGTTCTAGCGTCAGTCGGCACGTTATCAGTTGAAGTGTCATTTAGGAATTTACCGGAGGTAGTAGCATTCACCATTGACTGAGAGCCTATCAGTATCTGTGGTGGATAAAAGTGTTCGTAGGTATCAGTCGAAACTAGGTGGCTTGATTTTTGGAACATATTGGATGTAGTGGCACCTTCATTAAAAAATGAGCCGGTGCTAATGTACGTCTTTATCTTGTCATAATCTAGAGCAGCAGCCCTGATAAAGTAAGAAGAACTTACTGGTTGGCTAGCTTCATCGTTTCTTTGACGGCCGTAAGCGATATACCATTTTCTACCGTCTAAACAGTTTGCTCCAGTCAAAGCAGTAACCATAGTAGGCGCGTCATTGTGGTGGCGATTTCGTACGTATAGAGTAAGTTGGTCGCCGAAAGGTGAAAGTACCAGGTTGGATAGGACAGCGTGCTTGTCCTTCCAATTCTGGCCGGTTGTGCTACCTTGCACGACTATTCTAGACAAACTTCTTTTATCTTCCTTCGAAAGATTACTAGTAAACTGGTATATGCCCTCGACTGTCCATGACCCTGAAGTTAATAAGCCGTCGTCTTTTGTCGCTGATATACCATTATATTCATAACCTTGAGTGTTCGCCCTGACAAATCCGTTGCCACCTGCAAAACCTGCGACAGATATGAATGGTGGAATGCTTTCGTCAGTCTCAGCGTTATAGATTCTTGTGACCTCATCTGCGGTCAGAATGTCCTTGTAGATTTGAAACTCACCGATTTTACCTTTAAACGATCTATCTTCGCTGTGTCTATTTCCTATAAAGCACCCTTCTGTAGCTATACCTGAAAATGTTGCGTGTTTTGTTCCTGACGCTAGTGTGACTGTCTTACTCACTCCATTGATGTACACCGTCGGGTTATTTGCCGCAGTGTTGGTAGCGTCATAAGTAACCGCTACATGGTTCCATGAATTTAAAGTGAGGTACGCTTGATCTGTTCTCCACTCTACAGAATTATTATTTAGCTTAACACTAAACGCCAGGATCTCAGTATTCGTAGTGTATAGAAAAATGTCTTCTCCAAAATCGAATATTCTTCCTTCATTACCCTCTCCATCACCTGACTTATAGATCCACATACAGAATGACATCTTCTTCGAAGATGAGCTTGCGCTGCCAATGGTATCATTCCATTGTGTAGCAGTGCCGATTGAAACAGAATCGTTAAATCCGTCAAATTGTACAGCATCTATGCTCCTGGTCTTTGAAGTAAAGTTTGAAGTAACCAATCCAGGAATGTTACTAGTGATTGTTGCGTTTGCAGGATTATCAAAAGATCCTTGAAATACGTTAAACGAATTGCTCACAATCGTTGATGGATTTAATTCATTTTTGTGCGCGTTATTGAGGCTAAGAATCGCTGCCCTAAGTTGTGCTAAAACGTCAGACTGACGAGCTGAACTTAAATTTACACCAACAGCGATGCCATCAGCGCCAGCAGAGAAGACAGCAGGAATTGGGGAGCCGCTATTTGACTTCAATGTCTGGCTTGGGGTCAAATCAGTTCCAGTTGCTGGCCCACCGTCGTTAGTATCAGAAACGAAATAATCTCTTATGACACCAGAGTCAGACTTAATAGTAACCTTTAGCGCTTCTGTCATGGTGTTAAAAACCGCGGTGGGGCTGTTGACTGAGAAGCTAGCAGCGGAGGTGACCGCTTGAGTTGTAATAGGCATTGGGTTACCTATAAAGTTTGTCACAGTTAACCAGTTAGCGCTGGATACATTTGATATATTACTGGTGATTGTTGTGGCGCCGGCGCTGCCAATCGTGTTTTGAGTCAATGTTATTGGTTCGGTTAAGCTGCCCGCTGAAGGTATTGTGGGAACTACTATCAGACTACCGTGACCGTTCGCGTCCTCGATAGCTGCTTTAAGGACTGCAATCACATCTCTTCGGGTCGCAGAGTCTATGATCTTTACTGCGACTGTCCCAACCGCTGCCTCTTCCACAGTGCCGTGAGGGGTGCCTTGAGCTGCAACATTCGTTGCCGTAAAAATTTCTCCAGCAGCCGGCGTGTTAGATGAAGCCCCGAGGGCCTTCCAGTTAGAAGTACTCCCTGTGGTTAAAATCCTGTACTTTCTTCCGTTCACTAACGAATTAGATGTTGTATTTGCGGCGATGGTCGCGGCTGCTGTACGGCCGACATTAGAACCGACAGCCAACACAGTACCGGTCGCGACGGCAGATGCGCCTCTTACTATAGTATAGGTCTTAGATGTCTGGTTCGTCGATATTATAGTGATGCTTTCCAAAGCAGTTGTGCCATGTGCAGTTGTTGGACTAGCAACTTGCAAAGTGGCAAAAGCGCCTCGAGGTTGATACGCGGGTACCACTGCTACCAAAGTCCCTTTATTCGTAGGAGAAGTATTTGACATTCTCACCCAAAGAGCGGGCTTCTTTGTCGAATCCAGAATTATTGAATGATTGCCTAGATTACTACGGCTTGAACTGATCGTACTTAGGTCAATCGTGTCTTTGTTACTGTTGGTCGATTTATATCCCGTCTTTGTCGTTATGGCGCTTGAAAAAACAGAATTGATGCTAGTATTTAGATCTTCTGTCAACGCCATTGAAGTTTTTGCAGTGGCAGTAAAATTAGTCGGAGTGATATTCGATATGCTATTGGAAATAGACTTGTTAGCAGCTGAACTCACAACTGCCTGCATTAGCTCAACTTTTAACTCACCCCCAGAGACAACTTGGGGGGTGGGAAAAATTATCTTGGAATCCGGTACGCCGGCGTTATGGCCGTTGGCGTGATCAACAGCTGTTTTCAGTTTTACCAGTACGTCTCTTTGGGAATCTCCATTTAATATATTAACAGCAACCCCTCCAGCGTTTGAGGCTCCAGCGGTGCTAGTGCCTGTATCTGAAGATGATATTAATACCGTGCCTGTGGCGACAGCAGAAGTACCAGTTGCGCCGCCGTGCACGATTACGTATTTCTTTTCCGTACCATCAGTAGAGACCAAAGTGATGCTCTGCTTCTCTGTCGTGCCGTGAGCAGAAGACGCTGTTGGGACTGTTAACGTAGCAATGTAATTTAGGCGGCTAACAACTTTTGTACCGCCAGTAAAGTTAGTAACCGTGACATTAGCGCCAGTTAATAAGTTGGAAGTCGATCGATTACCTGTATTACCAGTTACCGACTGTGTTAATGTGATTAACTTCTTGGTTCCAGAGCCAGCGGTTGGATCTGAAACTGTTATTTTTCCGTTATGGCCGTTGTCATGTCTAATGGCGTCTCTTAATTGTTGCAAAAATGTATTACCATTAGCAGCGCTTCCAGTTATCGCTATGGCGACAGCTATTCCTCCCACAACCGCTTCTTCAACTTCGCCATGATCAGTCCCAGAAGCGCTGGTCGATGTGGCAGTGAACACCTCTCCTACGGTAGGAGTATTTGAAGATGCGCCTAAAGCTTGCCAATTTGTTGTGCCCCCCACACTTAGTATCCTATACTTTCTTCCGTTCTGTAGGGAGGCTGTATTCGTTCTGGCAACAACGACTCTAGATCCTAAATCACTCCCCACGCCTAAAATAGTGCCGGTTGTCAATGTTGTGGTAGTCGCATCAATAACGACATATCTCTTAATCGTACCATCGACAGATTCTAAAGTTATTAAATCAGTCTCTGCTAAACCTGGAGCGGCGGCACCGTTCGCGACTGTAACTGTCGCAGTGGCTTTGATATTGGCGTTCTGATCCAGAAACTTAAAGAATTCAGTCTTATTAAAGGCATCCTGTATCGTAAGTTGAGTATCTGCCGGCGGTATCGCAGTTCTGTCTCGAGGGTGAAAATAGATACTAGCAGAAGCCAAAACATTTCTACCGGAAATTTCTGGAAAGCCGGGCTCAATCCGACTAGCGGTAAGAGGAGCCGTTAAAAGAGTGGGGCGATCGTTAAGAGTCCCATCAGCTCTGGCAACTTCTGGAAACTTTCCCAAACTACCAGAAAAATTTAGCATTGTTGACATCTCTGTGATTTGCTGTCTTGAAATGCCCATCCTGAACTCATTAACACCGTTGTATTCCACTAACCTAAAGATCCTACCAGGCTCTATACCTGCAGACCTAAAAATTGTTTCGATGGCGTACTTCGTACCTTTAGACTTGAAGATATGGCTGATATTTTTTAACACCCGTCTCCAAATCAGGTTCTGTATTTCAAAAAGGTTTCGCTCGTATATCGAGTACTCAAGCCCCAAATTCTCTTTTCCTAAGAACTGCTCAAAAGAAACCTCACCGAATATCTTAGGTAAATCAAATCCGTAATATTTCGCTAGATCAGGTAAAAAAGCGTCGGCAGTTCCGTCCTTACCCTCGTAGTCAGGGTGTAAAAATTGAGAAACTTGATCTAAGAACATTTTGTATTGATCAAGCTCTTCAGACATGTAATACAGCATTAGTGACATTAATTGAGCATGTCCAATTCTGCCGGATTTTGGAAGGGTGCCGGTAGAGCTATAATTCTCTACTATGCTACCATCGACTGTCAATCCCTCTAAATACGCACCTTCTTGTAAATAATGATTAGGAATCAACTTCGTAATCATGTTCGGGTTGTTAATATCGTACTCTGTAGCTAGTTCTAGTAATTCTGCATTTAAGCTTATTACATCAGGATAGTTTGGAAATAATATTGGGCTAAACCTTTTGTCCTCTAAAAAGGAAGGATCAGGTATATTTCCAGGGTTTCTCATACTTTCTTGATAGTTCGATATTCTAGAATGTAAGCTATTACCGCTATGATCTAGGACAACGTCATTGTTGGAATGAGAGCCCATTGGTTCATTAAACCTTAAATAGAACCTTAAGTTTTCATGAGCGAAGGTATTCCTATTTGAGTAATACTCCATCTCATCAGAAGTTCTTGCTCCATGAAAAATTCTAAATTCGTCTATAGAACCCTTGAATGTTGAAGCCTTCACAAAATCTAAGTGACCGGCTTTAAAAGAAGTTGGGCCGTCAGCTATTGTCAAATCGGCACCAGCAGTGTTAAGTCCAGGATAAAAGAAATAGTCGCTTTTAGATAAAACATTAGAGCCAGAAATTATTTGCACCGACTGCTGTTCTTCCCTATTGTCGTAAAAGAAAGACAGATTGTACCACTTCCCCTTGTCAATGGCGTAACTGGCAGATGCGTAATTGCTACTACCACTGACAATTGCAAAATTAAGAGTACCAACCTTGGTAGACGAAGACTCGTCGAGAAAAACAGCGAAACCTGTGTTAAGAGTGCTACTCACACTATGACACACGAAACTTTTTTGATTCGTTTCCTCAGGTAATCTAATGGCCATCTCAATAGAGAAAGGATTTAATTCAGGGTTTATATAAGCAACCCCTTCTTCACCATTTAGAAGCGACTTATTTAAGTTTCCTGACTTGTCTTTCACAGTTATATATTGGTTATTGTCAGATGAAAAGGTTACGAAACCCTTATTCTTTGGAAACCTGTCTAGGACATATTTTTCTAAGGATGACAAGCTATCCTCAAACTGCTCCACCTGTTGTAAGGAACCGTCAAACGGATATTTATTTATGATTTTGTCAAAAGCCACATTTATCTTTGCTTCTGCAGAACCGAAGAAAGTGTTGTTCTGGAAAAGTGAATTATCAACAGGAATTTGTTGAGTAGATATTATGCCATTGTTTTCGTTTCTTCTTCGAAAGCTAGTGTCATCATCGTTTATGCTGGTTACTGTCAGCTTTTTTTGATTTTGATCTAAAAGCACACCTCGATTCGTAGTGTACTTTCTGAGCATTCTTTTAGTAAAGAACTTTACGTTCTCAAATGTCATTGTCCTTCGAGCCATTATACAACCTTAAAGGTAAAAGAAGAGTCAAAAAGAACCGTCTCACCGTTAATATCACTAAAGATCTCTATTTTATAAGTGTACCCAGCGTTAAGCGTTCCTGATTTAATGATAGTTGAAAATGTGTTTCCGTACAAGCCCATCTTAGTAGAGTCAGGGAATGTATGGAAAATGACAGTTTCACCTGATGTTAATTCAGAAACCTTGTATATTAAATCGCCAGAAAAGCATTCTGGATCTTTTCTTGTCTTGCTAGCAGAATAATTTTTAGAACTAACGGTTGCAGTGCAAGAGATATTAATATCTTCATGCGCTGAATATTCTGACTTTCTGTTCTTAAAAGCTATTGAAACAGAAGTAATGTCAAAGTCAGAATAATTGTCGTTGTAAACTCTAGCTTTTCTATTTTCAAATGTTATTGCAGAATCTGTAGTCTGCCACTTTAGATCAACGTCGAACCCAGTTGGATCTGCCACTAGGGCTTTTTTTATGTAAGAATTGTTACTAGGTAGTGTGAATGAAGCCTGATATACACCTACTAACCTACTTGCGTCTGATGAGCGATTGACTTGACTAAAATTTACTGACTGTGTGAATGAACCAGAGACCACCTTTAGAACTCCGCAGTTATCACCGGCCAATTGAGCGCCTGAGTTATCAAAAAGATTAGAAGAAGCCACACCCTTTTTAGTCTTTAAGATCACTGTGTTAGACTTATCCAAGTATATTCTGTTAGAATCGTCGATTATTGAATCATCGAACACAACCCTGAGTCTGGGTGTTAGAAGCTTATTTTTGATATGTCTAGAAGCAAACCTCTTTACAAACCTGGTTCTGCTGTCTGTATCGTAAGAGCCGCTGAACCCTATCCTAAAGCCGTTATTGTTAATCAAGCCCTTTAAGCTGGCTGAAACTGCGTTGGTAATATCAAATACAAGATCCTGGTTTGGTTCTGACAAATATTTAGAAGACCCTAAATCGATCTTAGTGGTTCCAAAAGAGGCAGAAGTTATAATATCTAGATGAGATGTGTTGTGGCCACCGGCAAATTTGGATGCAGATAATCTGGTGGCCCCATTTGCTAAAGTTATAGCAGTGTTTCCAGTTAGCCCAGTGTCATTCTGTTTTAAAGTGACAACTGCAGAACCACTCGGATCTGTTGGTGTAATCCTTAGATCTCCACTAGTCCTAGAAAGCTCAATCGCTGTAAATATTCTAGAAGCTATGACGGCAGTTGTGGCAGCGCCGTTTATACCGAATGTGTAGTTTGTCGCGTCTGTTCTAGTTGCCGAGTCTGATCCTGGGTTAGCTAAGAAAGACACAACGCTTGTTCCGTCATTGAGCGTAAACCCAACAGTGTTATCCCAACCAGCAGTGCCTGTCACAGTGACTGATCCCTCTGCGACGGTCGCATCATTTCCACCCGCAGCGCTCGCTCCTTCAGATTTCCATAACGTGGCAGATGCTGAGGTGAAAGAAGAAGTTAAATAATTGGCTGCGCCTAAATCATTAAAAAGGTTAACGTCTATCCCAAATCCTTCTTCAAAATCTCGTACTAACGGATTACATATCGCTGAAAAATTAAATGGCTTTTGTAGGCCTGAGCTTACGTCATTTAATTCAAGATATGCCTTAAACCCCCTGGAGCCCTTTATGTCAGCTATGCTAGAAGTCAATTTACCGACCTTGGAATAGTCAAACTTGATTAGCAGAGCAGATTTCTCCATTATATTCGAAGTTACAAAGTTTCCACCCTCTATAACGCCTGACTCTTCGAAAAGCTTAAATAGATCTAAGGTGGCAGCTCTACCTGTGTTAGAATTTTTAGATCTATATTTGTTATCAATAACTTTGTCTGTTATATAACAGTCTTTGCTGGCGGTAATTACTAGTTGCACTATCTCACACTCACCCTAATGTCGAAATCAGGATACTTAAGTTCAAATATCCCGTTTTTTTGAGGAAAGACGTATCCCTTTTCCATAATGATGTCAAAAGGTTCGCTTATACCGTAATCGTATGTAGTAACGCCGTCGCCTTCTTTCACAACACCGGTCTTTGAAACTATCCGAATACCCTTAACACCATCTGAATCGTGAATTGAAGCGACACCGTCAGATGACATTACTGCGTAGCTGATATCACCTATAGACAGAGGTTGGTTAATATGAAAGTTCTTGACTTGCAATATCTTCTTAAGGTTTGTTATTATAGACTGTACAACATTAGCTTTTTGAGAGCCCGGGGTGGCTATCACGTTTACAAGAACACCGTAGTTATGGACAGCGGCGTCCATTATAATATAAGCATCGTTTATTAATCTGAAAGACTCTAGGTATGTCTTTAAGTTTAACTTGAGGTTATCATTAGACACTTCCAACGGGGAAGATGAAGTATCCATGGATCCGAACCTAACTAGCTTTCCCCTAGAACCTCTGCTAATTAATGCTATTTCTATCTGACCGTTTGCGTCAGGGGTCTCGGCGACGGCCGCCCTGTATACTCTGCCTAGCGGCGCCGGTAAGGCGTATATTCTCGCTAACAAGTCTTCTTTGGTTACTATTCTAGATTGAGAATTTCTAGCAACCGGTATTTGGTCTCGTAATTCATTGATGGTTGGTGGAGGCGCGCCGCCGGTGGCTCTAGAGGAATTCTCTACAGCCAAGCTAGATCTGACGCCTACGGCGTCTTGGTGGTTAACGCCTGTTGGAAAAGACATATCTAGAAATTCTATCTGTCTTATTGCACCCGGGCTTACGTTATGAGCTAACCCTCCGCCGTGGCGATATTTTACGTTTATGGTCGTCTGGCGTGGCGCGACGCCTAACGTGTTAGTTCTAAGTAGAGAGTTTGGATCAAGGGCGAACCTAGAAAAAACGCGCTTGCCGTACAGGGGCATGCTTAGGTCACCTGGATCAGGTAAGATATCATCATCGTCCGCCATGGCGTCGCCGCCACCGAATGTCAGTGTAGTAGATAAAAGTTGAGGATCAAATCTTCTAGTGTATCGATAAGGAGCCGGAGTCACGATTATCGATTGCTCTACTGTCTGTCGGCTGATATTTTTATTGTCCATTACAGTGAAGACGTTGTCTTGAGCTAGATTATCAACTTCATAATACACGTTTCCATCTGTGTCAGTTACATTTTCTATTAGACTGATATTTTGATCAGGGAGTGTTATTTCTCTAAACGGTACAAACGCGTCTTGAATAGAGAATGATTCTTCTTTTATTTCACCAGAGACGCATAGCCCTCTTAAATTTATTACTTGTCTAGTTTTTCCATTAAACTCAACACCCGGCTCGGGGGGTGGATTAGAATATTTCCATGCGAACTGTCTTTCTGGATCATTTCTTCTTAAAGAAAAATCTACATCCTCCATAAGATTAAAAGCGATTCCGCCGCCAGCATTTAGGATTGTACCTTTCTTAATGCAGGGAAGCGTTGCCTCTATTACATGACCGCTAGAGTCTAAAGGTACCTGAATATAAAAAGAAACGTAGGTTGTAGATGGGCTGGATCCATGAGTCTCAACACCCGCCATGTCAATATGTTTCTTTATATTATCAATCTCAACTGCGTCAGACCACCTTAACTCGTTAAATTGATGATCTAAATAGAACGACATAGAGTCCCCAATATACGATATCATATCGACAAACATGCCGCCCAAACCAGTTTCAGTAAAATCGTCTATGTTGTCAGGGAAGAATGTCCTAGCATGCTGAATAAGATTCTGCTTAAACCCGTCAAAGTCTCTAGCGATATAAGATCTTTTTACAATCTTCTTCTGTTTATTCTTTATGTCTTTTTCCATTACCCAGCTGCCCTTATTATTACTTCTACAACTTGATTACTTAAATTTAACCCTGGCACTGCGTACAAGACCCTAACTCCTATCTTTGCGGTGTGTTCATTATCGGAATGCTCCGTAAAAGCCTCAAATCCTGTCAAGCTGATATAAGGCATGAACCTGCCTACAGCGTTATTAATTCTAGATATTGCTTCTTTCTCTATCTCGTCAGTCGCTAGCTCAAAAGCTAATTCTTCTAGGTTAGCCCCAAAATTGTAGTTGCCCAAACGCTCACCATGGTTTGTCATAAGCAAATTTTTAAAATTGTCTTTTATCTGATCTTTTAGGTCCTTGTGCATACGAAAAAGACCATCGCGACCAGAACCAAGCTCCAGAGGGGTCTTGATTCCGATTAATTTTACAAACTCTGTGTCTCTCTCGTACTTGTCAAGAGTTGACTTAAGTTGTCCAGCAGACTTAAAAGTTATTTGCTTTCTATTTTGGGTTCTTTTTCTGGACATCGTGGCATACCTCTGGTGTATAATTATCCCCTAGTAGAAATTTATATGTAATTTAAGTAGTATAAAATCACCACTTCCCCATAGGGCACCTCTTCGTCTCTGAATAAGCTAGCATTGGATAGTAGCAGCCGCAGTCTTCGCACTTAAGAAAAGGTGTGCTACTTTTTACCAGTTTTGGACACTCATCGCAAAATTTTCTTCTTTCGTTTGCCAATAGCGCAGAGTCTCTGTCCAGGATGCCCATCATGTGCATCGACAACTTTGTCCACCCTTCTCCTATTTGAACGCACTCTTTACAAAAACTTTCTTTGCTCATTATATACCCTTCTTTGGAGTCTTTGCTGGCGCTGCTGGAGGAACCTGCGGTTCGGACTGAGCTGTTGTTGTAGTTTGCTCTGGCGGCGATGGCGAAGCGACAACTTTTTTAATTGGAGTACCAGCGGTAGCAGCAGCCATTGTTTCTCTAGGTATAGCTTGTAATATCGGCGGTAACTCGGTCACAAGTTTAGGTTTTCCAATTTGGACAAAAGTCAACATTGTAACAGTCTTTCCGTCTAAAGAAACGTCACAATAGATTTCGTACAATCCTGGAGCCTCAAAATTATGAGTCAGGGTTCTATCAGTATATGTCGCCGGTGCGTTGCTGTGTCCTTTGCTGATTTTACGTCGGATTCTTTGCTCTAAAGGAGGAGGATTAATCAAAGAATCCTTAAAAGAGTTAAAAGCTGATGCATATGCATCAGGTGCCGGAGACTTGTTGGCGTGAACGTCAGTTAGGTGGTTAGGTGGATGATGGACAGACCATTTGTACGTGAAATGTTCTTCACCGGTAATTTCTGTTTCAGGTTGTGCGCGAGCAGCAGGTCTGGCAGCTGCGTGATCTGGAAAAGGTTGGACCCCTGTGTCTGTGGTAAACGCATTCTTTAACTCAAAAGCAGAAATCATAAAATCAACTTTGACAGGAGATGATGGGGTCGCCGAAGCAAACATCATGAGGTTGTTCTCTATGTTCGGAGCGCTTGTATCCACAATGCTGATCCTGGGGGGCATGTCCACAACAGGTGGAGTGGGGACGGCGCTGCTAGGATCATTTGGATCAACCCTTGATTCGTCAACAGAGACCATCCCTTTTTCTTTCATACCAAGTAACACAGCCAGTATTGGTTGTATTAGCATTAAAAAGAAAAGAAGCATTGTTAGATAACAAAGAGGAATGTTTGGGTTTACTGTAGGAAGTTTTAGATCACAATCTGCGTCAGGTGGCAATTGGCCTATAAATTTTGCTATAGCGCAAAGATCAAAGTCTGGTATATCTGGTAATTTGAGCTTAAACAGATCTAAGCCTAATCCAATCGGAAAAAGCGTCATTGTAAAAAAAGGCAGCCCGGGTAGGCTAGGCATCCATCCGGGTATAGATATATCCAGACCGAATGCCGGTAAAGGGAAGCCTGGGAGATTTAGGCCTGGAAATGGAGGGAGCGGTATCCCGGGTAAATTCAAGTCCGGTATACCAAAAAGAGGAAGGCCTATAGCTGGTAAACTCGGTAGTCCTGGTGGGATATCAAGTATGGGCTCAAAGGCAAACGCAAAATTTAAGTAAATGTTTCCATGTAGACTAATCTGAAGGTTTATTTCTTGACAAAGTCCTGATGATTTTGGAGCGGTGGGTTCCTGCTCTTCAGCTGGCCCTTTCCCGGCAGGGCTGGATGGTTCAAGTTCAGGACAGCAAGGTCCGCCGGCCATGCTGGGCTCACCTGTGGTGGGGTCGGTTCTATTTTTTTCTACATTTTTTTGTGCATCGTCGCAAGGTAATACACAACAGCAGCCCCCGAAAATTGGTAAGACTATGTCTGCCAAAGAGGGTATAGTACTGCTGACTATACCGCCATTACCTGGATCATGATTACTTAGACTTTTTTCCTCGCTCACTTTATCTTAATCGCCTTGCTCATGCTAGCCTTAAGGTTTTTGTGGAATTCATCTAAAAACAGCTGGCCGGAAGTTGGGTTTGTAATGGGAGATCCAGAATTTCCTAAAGATGCCAACACACCAGCGGCGGGTTTCTTGCTTGTTGTTCCAAAAGCGCCTGCAGTCGCATCGGTGCATCCTGTTAACTGCGCGACGTTTGTGGCAAACGCCATTAACGTATCAGCGAGCTCTTCAGCCAGAAAGACAGTGTACTTCGCGTCTTGACCGCCTATGTATACATTATCATTCGAGTTCATATTTGATGTACCCTCTAGAGCAGCTCCGCTTAAGTGACCGTTACCTATTACAACTCTAGGGCCGTCTATAACAATCGTCCCATCAGGTTCTATGGTGATAACAGCTCTTTCGCCTTCAGGGGGCTTTCCAGATGCATTCCCGGGTTCCCGGGGTTTACCTTCCTTTATTATCCTGATGGAACCGTTGATTTTCGGATCGGCCGCGGCGTCTGGATCTTTTCTAGCTATGATTCTGACGTGGTCAGACTTCACGACTATAGCAGCTCCTTCACCTTCAGCAACCTCTAACCCACCAGGCAGTTGAGCCATTTGCTCCTTTAAACCAAAATCAGTGTCTGGCTTTGAGTCAGCGGTTACGTATATTCGGCTGGCATCATACCTAAAGTCTGGATCACCCTCTATCGGATTATCAGTTTGGTTCTCTATATCTTCCAGGTAGCCTTGGGGATTTTTGGAAACCTCTACTATTCCTTCGCCTCTAGAACCTGACGGGTGGACTGTCTTTTTTACCCTGGGGAAGGCCATGGCGTGGCCGCCTTTCATTTCTTTTCCAGGCGGATCGGTATCAGCAGTCGGAAATTTATGATCAGCGCCAGCTTTTCTTGTTCTCAGAGATCTACCAGCAACAATATCAATGGCGGCGGAGAATGTCGACTTGTCTGGAGGCGTATCTGGCTCTTGGGGGTTTATTAAAGTGGCGCTGGATCTTATTAAATCGCTACCACTACCTTCTAGTTTAACATCAACAAGATCTTTTATTCTATCGGCGTCAGCTGGTTCTTCATGAAACCCGCCTTTAAACCCCCTAGTCGTACCCAGAGTGATGCTGGTATTGTTTGATCCTTGTAGAACCATATCTCCAGGCATTTTTGTCAATCTAGGGACGGGTTCAAACTTAAATGAATTATAAGCCAGGGATCCCGTGACAGCTATATCATACGCTTCTTCACTAGACCCGAAAGTAAAACCATCACTCTCGGCAGTACCGTTTGGGAACCCATACATTTCTGGATCTTCAGCCATGGCTGACTTTGGTTCTCTTTTATTGGCTATGTCAGCGCTGTCTTTTTTGCCAACGTCTAGACCCACATAGTGGTGGAATCTATCCTCGTGGGTGTAGTTAACGTCGTCGGTATCTGTCCAAGTTGGAACCCTGCACATCCAGTAAAAAACTTGAGCGGCTTTTCCCAGGGGAGCTGGACTAATTAACCAGACATGCTCTCCCGGCTTAATTGGGAAACAAAGGTGGGGAGGAAAGAAAGGTAAACAGATGCTGACGGTTTCTGCTCTTTTTCCTTGACCATCAGTTATCACTTTGGCTATGACTGAATTTCTAGGAGCGCGTTTTATAAAAGAATGATTAGAAACCGCGTTTTTAGGGTACTTCTTATCAAAGTCCCTTTGTTTTCGAAATGCAGCCGGATCGTTAATAACATCAATTACGACCGCTTTTTGGAATACTGTATCGGGTGTCGAGTTAGCAAGGGCCGGTCCTGATTTGTCTCTAGCTTTTGACTCAAAAGCTATTTCTGCTGCATTATCATCATAATCAATAGCCATTGCTTATTCCTTGATCTGTGAGAACAGATCGTCTGGATCTATCTTACTATTTTCTGCTTCTGCTCTTGCAATCACTTCAGCTAACTTCAGAAGTTGCTCATTCGATTTATTCATTCTCTCTAAATACTTCGATAATATCGCGCCAATGGCGGCATGCTCTGCGATACCTGTCCTCATGTGAGTGTAGGCTTCGACAAATAAAACATGAGCGTTTTGTCTATCTAAGTTTGCGTTTTCATAAATTTCTTTCCATAGAAGCTTTTTTTTGTCTTCTGAGCTGGTTAGTTCAGAAAGCATATCTTCAAACTTTTTAGTTTTTTCTTCTATACTCTGTAGTTTCTCTAACGCAACAGTTAAGTCATCGACCATCTTACACCCCTTAAAAAATATCTATGATCCTCTTGTCATGCACTATATCCCTATAATGCTTTCTTATAGAAGACATCGCAACAGAAAGTTTCTTGGGAGTCAGTCCCGAAATCTCTCGTACGTATACGTATATGGCTCTTTTATTCAGAAAGTCTAGTTGATCAATTTTCTCAAAAACAGTAATTATAGCGTTTATGCAAAGTTTTTCATTCTCTTTAGAAACGCGAGTCTTAATAATCTCTAGAACCTTGACAATCTCATTTTTTCTATTGGCTTTAATGATGATATTGTCTGGTGAGTCAACAATCTGTGAGTATGCTATTGAACTCTTGTCTTTCTTGGACAGCGACTCCATATCAGATAAGCTAACGTTTCTTATTACGTTTTTTCTATGTTGACGTGAATTGATTATTAGCCAGTTTTTTGCGACAACGTTAAAATAAGAAAACGCCTTTGTGCCTCTAGACTCATCCCACTTATGTATAGTCTCGTAAAGAAATGACACACAGTCAGTCTTTATGTTCTCTATCTGATCTGAGCCGGCTCTAAATCCGTATACGAATATTAGACTTTCTGCTAGTTTTTCAAAGGCGGGGTGAATTTTATCGTTATAAAGCTTTTCCCTATTTTTTTCGCACTCCATATCTTGAAACTCGACTATTGAAGCTTGAGTCTCTTTGTTGAAGTACATATTTCTTTTCTGCTTAGGGTTCCTTCTAATCTTTCTTTTCTTCTTCAAGATAAGTTTCTCCAAACTTTTTAGAAGAAACGTTTTTGGATAAAGCGTTTGCGACTTGCAATATAGACTCCCTACACTCATCGATATCTGAATGTACTTGTCTTACTTCATTGCTATCATAGAATAAGGGTATCTCTAGAATTCTCGATATTGATTCTTGTCTAGCGTCTAAAGTTCCCAAGCTTTCCTCTAAAGCGTCTTCTATTTTTAATAATAACAGCGCAAACTTTACCATAAAAAAACTAGAAAAACATAAAAGAAGTGCCAGTGCGCTTATGATAATGATAGCGGTAATACTCATGTTAATATATCACCCAAAGCATCATCGTAAATCTTGTACACAGATTCCGGATTTAGATTGTCAGCTAATGTCTTTGCTCCGGCTTTTGCCCACTCAACAGGTATGCTGTAAGAATCCTTAATTTTCTTTAGTCTCTTTTTCACGTCTTGCTCTATTGGTTGAGCCCAACGGCTACCCTTCACAAATATAGAGCCATCTATTCTACTCTCATGAACATCGACTAAATCATACTCAAAAGCCGAGAACTTTATGTTTCTCAAGAAGTCCATGTGCCCTGACCATTTTGTAGCTAGGACCGGTAAGCCTGAGGCGGCAGCTTCTAAAATCGGTAACCCATAACCTTCTCCTCTTGTAAAGGAAACCAAAGCGTTAATGTTTGGACTTCTGTAGAATGATGAAACCTCGTCATTTGTCATCAAGCCATGAGACAAGTAAAATCTAGGATATTCGCCATGCCTAACTTCACTTATCACTTTTCTTAACAGATTAACAGTGTTTGCTCTGTCTATTGTTGTCATTCTACCTAGACCGGTTTTAATCACGATACCAACTTCTTGATCATCCCCGAATGTCTCGCATAACCACTTTATGCCATAAAAAGTATTTTTTCTATCAGACTCTATATTTTGCCCTGTGACTAAACCAAACATTAGAAAATTAAAACTGGTCTTTACGTCTAGACTCATTGGCTCAAGCTTTTTTTCTAAAATTTCAGGGATTATATATTCAGGCACCACATGTATTTTTGTCTTTACATCACCTGATCTTTCAAACGTCTTCTTTGTATGTTCAGAAGGAACGATAACCAAGTCCATCTTGTTGATGTTCTCAACCCATTCTTCAGAACACTTATCTGCCTCAACTCCCGCGGTGACTCCAACGTTAAATCTTGCCGCTTCAGGTTCCCACTCGTTAGGTAGCTGGATCTGAAAGGAAACATCAAAAACTTTTTCGTTCGGCGCGCTGGTACTTATTATTCTAGAAATTAGCCCATTTTCGTAGTCACCGTTCATATAGAAGGTGCAAATGCCCCATGGGGTAACTTGAGACGTAATATCACAGTCACCTCTTTGCTCAATATAACTGAATATTTGTCTAGCGTGTACACCGTATCCGGCTGAATTTAATAAAGGTCCTCTAATCAAAACTTTCTTCATAGCTCTATAAACTCAAATCGACTAGTTGTCGATTTGCCTTCTCTCCAATCATTGATGGTCTTTAGAAGCGTTCTGTCCCACTCATCGACTGTTTTCTGGTAGGAAAACTCAGACTTAGCATACGCTTCGCATTTCTTACTTAGGGCTTCTCTTTCTTCTTTTGGAGTGTTGTACATCTTTAAAATGGCTTTGGCTACAGAGTCATTTGAGACATAGTCTTCGTAAATGTATGGAACGTTTTGAGATCCAACTAAAGATCTAAACTCAACGTCTAAAGCAACACCATTTTCCGTGTCATCTCTATGATCTACAACCTGTCGCGTAAGACCCCCAGTTTTGACGGCTATGATGGGCGTCCCCACTTGTAATGATTCTAGAGTGCCTAATCCAAAGCCTTCTGCATATGATATATTGATAGAGCAATCAGCGATGTTATGTAGAACATTCATTTCACCGAACCCAACTCTTTCAGTAGAAAAGATTACATTATCTTCTATATCAAGCATTTTTGAAACCTCTATTAGGTCCGGGCCTTCCTGATCATAAGGGTCAGTATGCATGATCAGTGTAGCCGGTTTTCGGCCATCGACTTTATCAACTTGCCTTAAAAAGACTTCCCAAGCCTCCAGCAAATCAGACGGTCTTTTCCTTTTAGCATTTCTATTAACCCAAAAAAGAATAAAGTCGTCAACCTTCTCGGAACCTAGCAAGCTTCTTCTGTGATTTTTTATCTGAGAGCTGTTAAGTCTATAGAACGCATCTTCAGGAATAGCATGTGGTATGAAGTTAGTCCTTTCAGGCCAATGCTCTTTAACTTGCTCGTATGTGTGGTGACTATGACAATTAATCAGATCGGTAGCCTCGTAAAAATCATTATTAAAAGCAGGATATGGCTTATTATCCCAAACGTGCCAATATGCAATAGGACAAATTTGATGAATCTCATCTTCCATTTGCCACAACCAAACAAAAAACCTAGGGTCTGTGAAAAGTAAGATGATATCAGGTTTTTCAGAAACCAGTAGGGCTCTTATCATTTCTGGGGTACCGAACCCATCAACAGGTTTAATCAAGAAGTCGTCGTTAACTCTAGACATAGCGTAGTCTTCATGCTGTATTGCAGCGCCTAGCTGTCTAATTGTCCAGTGACCCTTTTCTGTTAAGCCGTGGGCTAAGAACCTAGATTGTACCCCTACACCTGATGGACTTAACGCATGATCTGACAATAATAATATTTTATACTTTTCCACTTTAATCACCTAAAAAAATCAGCTACCGACGCAGTGCTGCGTTCCCTTATAATCACAAAAAAGACATGAGCTTCTATTTTTTAAAAAGAGGCCACGCTTCATAGAAAGAACCATACTTCTCAAAATCGATGTGCACTTCTCTTCTGCTTTGGGGCCCACTGATACTTTCACTAATTCGCATGTATTACCCTTAGGGGCACCGCGTTTTAATAGAACGAATCCGCACCTAACAGATTTTATATCAATATCTCTTTTTGTTCTCCAAAAATGCTTGTAAAGAGCTATTTGCGCCCAAGTCAAAATATCTCTTCTTTTACTAGCATACCAACCTTTATCACCGGCGGTTTTCCAGTCGATGACCCAATAAATGTCATTTCCTTTTTTATCTTTTGTCTTTATTAAAGCGTCAATGAAACCCTTGAAGTATGCATCGACCTCTGGGACATGCTCATAAAGCTGCTCTTCAGCTGCAACAACCTCATATTCGCCAAACGTTTCTTTTAAAAAACCAGGGATTTCTTCAAGTGAGTTTTTGGCGTAATCAAGCCATTCGTCAATGTAGACATGTGACTTTGGCTTCCATCCTTGAGACGCCCTATAATCTGCTTGAGACTTTATCCAAGAAGCGGAATCGAAGCCATGAGAATCCCACTCACTCTTAATCGCACTTAAGACATTGTCAATGTTCATTTCACCTGTTAGCAGAAAGTTTTCTATGCCATCGTGGACTGCGGTCCCGTATGAAAGGTACGGAGACGGCTCAAACATATCTATCTTATCTATGTAAGCTAGTTTATGACGCCACGGACATTCTTTCCAATTCCTGATTTCAGAATAAGACACATGCGGTTTGTGGTTGGGTAATACGGGTAATTCATTATTTCGATCTATAGACATTAATTAATTGTAATACTACAATGAGCTTTTTACATACTTTAAGTCTTCATCATACATCATTTTAGCCAAGTCACTAAATGTAACATCAGGCTCCCAGCCTAAGACTCTTTTAGCTTTAGAAGAATCGCCTAAAAGAACAGGTACTTCGTGGGGCCTAAAGAGTCTAGGATCTATTTCTACGTGATCTTGTACTGACAATCTAGCAATCTCAAAAACATTCTCCAACCACTCTTTGACGGTTCTAGAAACGCCTGTAGCAATTACGTAATCGTCAGGTTTTTCATGTTGCATCATCATGTGCATTGCTTTCACATAATCACCCGCGAAGCCCCAGTCTCTTACTGCGTCTAAATTTCCTAGATGTAGTTTTTCTTGTATACCTAACTTGATGCGAGCCGCGGCTAATGTTATCTTTCTAGTAACAAAAGTCTCTCCCCTTCGAGGAGACTCATGATTAAACAGTATACCGCTACAAGCAAACACACCATAAGATTTTCGATAATTCCTAACTAGGTGGTGAGCGTATACTTTCGCGCATGCGTAAGGGCTGGCAGGGGAGAACCTAGTTAACTCATTTTGAGGAACCTGAGGGCTGTCGCCAAACATCTCCGAAGAACTTGCTTGATAGAACTTTATGTTCCTGTTAGTGTTTCTAATGGCTTCTAAAATATGTGTCACACCTGTGACGATTGTGTTTGTCGTTGACAAAGGAATATCGAAACTAACTCTTACGTGAGATTGCGCAGCGAGGTTGTATATTTCTTCGGGATCGTATTTGTTTATTAGGCGGTACATCACACCGGGATCGTCCAGTTCAAAATACTCTAACACAAAATTTTCATGATTGAATATGTGATCTATTCTGTCTGTTGATATTATGCTGGTTCTTCTTTTTAGTCCTATTACCTTATATCCTACTTCCAGAAGATGTTGCGCTAGATATGAACCATCTTGTCCAGTGACACCTGTGATTAAAGCTGTTTTCATTGCATTCCTCTAACATTTGGATACTTTTTCTTAAACCACTCCACTGTCTTTTCCAGGCCATCGTTAATTCTAGTAAATGAATTAGTATTATAGCCTAGAACTTTTAGCTTTTCAGATGAAGAAGGCTTTCTGGTTTGACCATTCGGCTTAGAATTATCCCACTGTATATCTAGGTCTGCATCTAGAGTTTTACAAATCATTGAAGCTAATCTAGATATCGATATCTCCTCAAAAGTATTACCAACATTAATGATACCCTCTATAGTGTGATTCACCCTTAGTAGAAATCCTAAAACGTCTGGAAGATCATTTGCAAAAGTAAACTCCCTTAAGGCGGTACCATTTCCCCAAAGCTTTACAGAGGATGAGTTGATGTGGGCTTCATAAAACTTTCTAATCATTGCCGGCACAACATGGGAATTATTTAGATCAAAATTATCGTTTATACCGTAAAGATTATTTGGGCATACACAGAAATATTGATATCCCTTTTCTTTATTGATTGCCCTAGAGTGTATATCTAGCATTCTTTTTGCATAGGCATAAGCAAAGTTAGACTTGTGAGGCTCGCCTTTGTGTATTTCAGATTCTCTAAGAGGATATCCTGAATTGTCTGGATATATGCAAGTTGAAAGAAACGAAATACATTTCTTTATACCAAACTTAGAGGCAGCATCCAAGGTATTGGTGTTTATTCTAGAATTTTTAGAGAAAAAATCAATTGGGTTCTCTATATTATCACTAATGCCACCAACTCGAGCAGCAGTATGAATAATAGCGTCGACTTCTAATTCAGAAAAATAATCAAAAGTTTGTTCCCTGTTACAGAGGTCGATGCCGCCGGTGGATGGGCCATCTAGCACCAGCCACTCAGTGCTCTTGTTAGTGGCGTTTTTAAATGCGGTGCCTACTAGCCCAGTACCACCGGTCACTAATACTCTCATGTGTTCTTTCTTTCGTAAAGAATTTCCGCTAACCTAAAATCCTCTATAGTGTCTATGTCTGTAGACTCTAAATCAGACAAATTAAGTTGAAAAAAATGATTGCCTAATATACTCTTTCTAGCCTTCATTAAACCAGTAGGTATTATAGAAATAGCAAAATTTAAAGCAGAATAAACTTTTAACTCTTGAGATCTAGGGTGGGTTGATGGATCATAGTTGATAGCTACGTTCCCATCCCATAGATATTCTCTAATTTCTGTAACAGTGGTTAACGAATCAAATTCTTTCGGAAGGCTATTGTAAAGAGAAATCGCCTTGTTGTAGCTTTCATCACTTACTAAAGGGTTGGTACAATTTGTATAAAGTATGTTTTCACAATCAAGATTTTGCTCAGCTAGATTTTCCCAAAAAAGATTAGCCAATATTTCACTAGAGGCAAAATAAGGATCTCTCTTTTGCGGGGTAACTCCCAAGCTGGCTGCTAAATCAAGCATCTCTTTTGAGTCAGAATTCACAACAATATCTGTAATATCTGGAATTCTTTTTAGTTGGCGCACTTTTATTTCAAGTAACGAAGTTCCTGCAAATTTCCTTATATTCTTTTTCTTGACCCTTTGTGAACCTGATCTAACCGGAATGATGGCCTTTATTTCTCTACTCATCAGTTAAACCCAAGGCTGTTTTGTAGCTCTCATACTTCTTGTCGCTTAAAAACTTCTTTAAAACTGGGTCTACTTTTATTCTATTATCAACTTCATACATTTTGTACTTGAAGTATTTAAATTGCGCGTCCGGATCATGAGTATCCGGACCATCTGAAGACTTGGTGATTTCATCGATTGAAGTGGCGTCCCAATGAGAATTAACATAGTTTTTTCTGTATAGTGATCTATAGAAGTCTATTCCAGTCACATATATCTCTGAAACTGGTAACGACACTAAATCCAGTAATGCACAAAAGCCAGTGTTTGGTCTATTGGTAATTTTTCTTACGCTCATGTACGGTTCGTCAGGTATGATCCTGGTGTTCTTAAACTCAGAAATAATGTCAAAGTGTTTTTCAAATCGATCAAAAAACCACTCTGATCTAGGGTACGGGCAAACAACAATACCTAGCGCGCTTACAAACGTCTCATTTCTAATCTGTATATTAAGTGGATGCAATATTGGTTTTCTTTCTCCGTCCTTAATTTCAATCGTATCGCCAGGTAAAATGTCATCTAACCCAAATGTGAATTCTATTTCCCCATTCTCATCAAATCCTATAGGCAAATCACAAGACATGTAGCATATATCAGTTCTTGATCCATAAAATTTTCTATGTGCGTCCGGTACATAGAAGGTCTTTATCCTAGCGATAATATCATAACTGTCTAGCATGTCACCCTGTAGTATGCTAGAGGAAGCTGCTCCAGGACCAACTAGAGCAACTCTTTTTCCTTTCATAAAGTCTGCAAACTGATTTTCATCTATGTAAGGCATTGTTCATCTTTCAATATGTCTTTCGCACGTAATGAACCCAGAGCTTGTGGCCATGTTTTGAACTTAATTGCTTTATCATCAATGTAAGCTAGCGCTCTCGGTTTTTCACTAGTGACTTTACTAACAAATTTTGACATGCCATTTTTCTCTAACCATTCCCAAACTAGCCGGGTTCCTGTTTTTCCATTTACTAATCCGCGGTCTGGTTTCGCTTTGCAAGTGTAAACGATGACTGTATATTCTTTTGAAAGGGCTTCTAAAGCCTCATACGAACCTGCAATTGGATCGTCATATATAGTACCGTCGAAATATCCCTTAGAGCATTTATGTATCACACCATCAAAGTCTACTCCGATATTAACGGCCTCATCCGGGTAGCTGTGTTTTCTTATTTTGCCACCCTTCCAATTTGACTTCGTTAATCCGTCTTGAAAGCTGTTGCTGATAGGTGGGCAGATGTTACCTGAGCCGTGTGTTAACTCGTATGTCAGCAATAAGGTTAAAACCTCAGCGGTATGATAGTACTCAGCGCCTAGAACTACTTTCACTAACCCTGGTATTTCTATAGGTATCTCTCTTGAAGTTATCATCGCGGTGTTCATGCCATGGTCTGATGACCATTGTAAGGCCTTTAAAACGTCTGTTGAATTGCCGGAAGAAGATATGCCTAATACTAACGATTTCCTCATTTGGCTTTTGTTTCTAGTAGACGTACGTGACACCAACCATTGTACCATCCATTGTTCGAAACTAGAATCATTAATTAGAGAAGTCGCGACGATTGAGCTACCTGGACACATAGCGTTTTTTGTACCGTTGGAAAGGCGAGTGATATCAACTGCAGCATGGTCTGCTATGGCTAAATTACCTCCGTGCCCTAAAACGTATATATCGTCAGAAGCGTTAAACTTAGCTTGAAGATCCTCCCACTCTCTAGAGTTTACAATTTTGACAAATTTTTCATCTAAATTTTCAAAGTTTAACATTTTCGCTGCTCACAAAAGGTTCAAAATTTCCAGCAACTTCGTACACTGCTTTTAGATAAACATTATTTGTAACACTCTCCCAGCCGTGATATTCTTTAGCATAGCTTAGTATCTCGCCCCTATTCGCAATTGAATATTCTCTGTTTCTCTTTATAACGGATTCTATATAGAGATTGTCTTCAATACGAGCTTCGGGGATAACATCAATAAAGCTCTTTTCTAAATCTAAGTTTGCAGCTGAGCACTCAGAAATCACAACACCTAAGCCGGCTGAAAATGCCTCTTGACAAACTGCGGGGTGGGCTTCTCCGTCTGAAAGTAATGCCAAGTTTGCATAATCAGTCAGCTCACTATACAGTTTTTCTCTACGCCACTCACCTAGCCACCTAGGGTTATTCTTGTCAAAGCGATCATCAAAATGACCGCCGGCGAAATACATAGTTTCAATGTCTTGAAACATGTGTTGCCTTTTCCTAAAATCTATTTTTGCTAAATAAAGTGTTCTGTTTGGGTACTTACATTCTGGGCTAAAATTATAAAGTTCGGTTCTTATGCTATTAGGGATTACCCATAGGCGGTCTTCATCAACTCCGGCTTTTAAATACATTTCTTTGATACCGCTAGACAAACAGAATATATTCGATCTCGAATTAACAAAACTCCAGAATATATCGCTATAACCTTTCGACCAACGGTCGGTTTGCTCAAGATAGCCATAATGACTAGTTACCGCAACATTCTTACATTGCAGGTGATCTGCAACCTGTGCATAGTCATCGTAGTGAATATGTACAAATGTAGAGTTAGGTGATCTTTGTGTAAGAGCATTGGTAATTGCAACGATCTGGTTTATGTCTCGAGTATTCACAATGTCAACAGTGTGACCTAGCTCGCGCAAATTATTTCTGTAGTTGCCACAAACGTTTTCTACTCCACCCCAGCTCCTGGGAGGTATGGACATCATACCAGAACCGATTATTATAAAATGCATCTATTTTATCCCCGTTGCTCTCTTAAAATCTTCTACGTTAATTGCTTTATCATCAACCAAGAGATCATAGTGAGGCTTCTTATTCATTATAAGTTCGTGATACCTGAAACCCCAACGTTGTAATTGCTCTATGGTTAAAGTGGTATGGTCAATTCCTGAACGACAACCCCTAGCAGTAAAGAACATTATCTTGTGACCCTCTTCATAGAGCTCGTTTATTTTTTCTAGCATCTCAGGAAATGGTTGGGCATTCTTATAGTTGCTGTTTTCTGTTAAAGAGCAAATTGTGCCATCTATATCAAAA
>Ga0163179_10000051_pt1 | contig 90842 bp, 84 predicted proteins | sample AtlANTMetagenome_FD_109643 | JGI IMG/M metagenome (GOLD analysis project Ga0163179, IMG submission 109643) | Marine eukaryotic phytoplankton communities from the Atlantic Ocean - Atlantic ANT 2 Metagenome | ecosystem: Environmental > Aquatic > Marine > Oceanic | place: North Atlantic Ocean...
TAGACACCACATGTTCATGTTCAGCATGTTCAGCGCATTTTTGGCCCGAACCATGCCCCCATAAAACAGCGCCAACCCGGGCACCATAAAAAGCACTAAAGCAGCAGAGGTCAAAACCCAAGCGATATTGCCTTCCATTAGATCTTCCTTCCACGCGGAGGTGGCTCCGCTACAACAGAAGTTAGAAAGGAGAAGTCATCACACAGTTTCAGGTATGTTACGGCGCTGTAAATTTTAATACGGAGCGAAGAAAGCTACCCGGCGTGATCGAGGGCCTGAACTAAGTCTGACACCAAGTCGCTAACCGACTCGATGCCTACTGAGATGCGCACCAGGTCGTCTGGAACTTCTAACGCCGAACCTGCAACGGAAAGGTGAGTCATGACTCCCGGATGTTCTATCAGAGACTCCACGGCGCCGAGTGACTCAGCAAGAGTAAATACCTCGGTGTTGGTAACAACGCGTTCAGCCGCTGACTGTCCACCCTTCAATCGAAAGCTAACCATGCCCCCAAAGTTTTTCATCTGTTTAGCGGCAATCTCGTGACCTGGGTGTTCTTTCATCCCTGGATATAGGACTTGGCTAACAGCATCATGATCGTTTAGCACAGCAACAATTTGTTGGGCATTTTCACAGTGGCGGTCCATGCGAACCGGGAGCGTTTTAACCCCACGCAGCGCCAAATAACAGTCAAACGGGCTAGGAATAGCTCCAACTGCATTTTGTATATAGACCAGATCCTCCGCTAATGATTCATTGTTGGTAGCTACGAAGCCTCCGACAACGTCACTATGGCCACCTATGTACTTGGTGGCCGAGTGGACTACAACATCTGCTCCTAGATCAAGTGGCTGCTGCAGGTATGGTGTCGCGAAGGTGTTATCAACTACGACCACTCCACCCAACTCGTGGACAACGTCTGAGATTGCCCGAATATCAAAGACTGAGAGCATCGGGTTGGTAGGGGTTTCTAACCACACCATTCTTGACTCAGCGGTCCAAGCTTCTTTTATTTGTTCGGGTTGGGTCAGATCCACAGCTGCGTTAGCAAGTCCCGATTTCTTTCCGTGGACACTATCGATCAACCGAAAAGTTCCGCCATATGCATCGTTCCCCAGCAAAATCTGAGACCCCGGAGTCAGTTGTCGAAATAGTGCATCTTCGGCAGACAACCCACTAGCGAAGGCGAAACCATATTTTGCGCCTTCGAGGGAAGCCACACAGGCCTCATAGGCATGGCGGGTAGGGTTTCCAGTTCTTGAGTATTCGTAACCATTCTTGGGAACGCCCGGCGAGTCTTGGGCAAATGTTGTTGACATCGATATGGGGGTAACGACTCCCCCAGTTCTCTGATCATGTGGTTGACCAGCTCGAATTGCTCGAGTTTCAAAGCCGAATTCTGTCGGGCTCTCGAAACCCGATAGGAGGGGATCACCGCCCATCATTGCGATTCCACCTCCAAATATTCTTTTACAATCTCTGAGTTCATCACATGTGAGCGCGTCAACAAGCTTCGCGGTTGGCCGGCGTCATGCACTACTAACACCGGCGAACTTTCGAGCTTACTTATCGCTACAGCGGCAGATTCGCCCAACCCGACGACAGGCAAAGCAGGATCCATCAATTCCTCTGCGAATCGATCGAGGATGTCATCTGTGTCAAATGATCTTTGCATAAGGGAGTCTTCCGATAACGACCCCATCACTTCCGCCGCTGATATCGGCATTTCGCCTTTTGCTACCGGAATGTGGGATAAATGGTGGTCTTGCATAGTTTGTAGGGCATCGCGAATCTTGGTTTCTGGAGATATGTAAACCAATCCAGAATTATCCTCTGACTGGGGCCCGGATAAGTCGGCGACACTCAGTCCCTCGCATCGAGAGAAACCCATCTTCGCCATCCAAGTCTTGTCAAACACTTTGCTCAGATAGCCGCGACCGCTATCTGGGATAAGGACCACTACAAGGTCGTCGGAGCTTAGGTTGCCCGCTACGGATAGTGCAGCCGCCACGGCAGTCCCCCCGGAACCACCAATCAGAATTCCTTCCTCGACCGTGACTCGATGCGCCATTGAAAAAGAGTCTGCATCGCTAATTGCCACCGTCGAGTCAACTACCTCGGGATCGTAAGTATCAGGCCAGAAATCTTCTCCGACACCTTCGACCAAATATGGGCGACCGTTGCCTCCCGAATAAACCGAATTAGTTGGATCGGCGGCAATTACTTTTATATTTGGATTCTGTTCTTTCAGAAACTTACCAACACCACTAATTGTTCCTCCGGTGCCTGCTCCCGCCACAAAATGGGTTACTTGGCCTTTAGTTTGTTCCCAAATTTCAGGGCCGGTGGACTCGTAGTGAGCTTTGGGGTTTGCCTGATTGTGATATTGATTTGGTCGATACGCATTAGGGACTTCCTTCACCAACCGTTCCGCTGTGGAATAGTACGAACGTGGGTCATCTGGAGCGACCGCTACGGGACAGACAACTACTTCAGCGCCATAGGCCTCCAGGAGCGTCACCTTTTCGCTACTGACTTTGTCCGTCATCACAAAAATACATTTATAACCCCGTTGAGCGGCAACTATCGCAAGACCCACCCCCGTGTTCCCAGATGTTGGCTCGATAATTGTTCCACCTGGCTTGAGGAGGCCAGCCTTTTCAGCCTCATCAATCATTGTGAGCGCTGGTCGATCTTTCGAACTACCACCGGGATTAGTCGTTTCAAGTTTTGCAACTACCGGACAAGGAACTCCATCTCCAATTCTTGGAAGCCTGACCAACGGTGTTTTTCCTATGAGGTCAAGCACCGATTCGGCAACGTCTAAGTCCCTTATATCCATGAATGTAGTTTGGTCGTTTTTCAACTGGTTCACACCATTAATCAACATATGTTGATATGCCGTTAACCAACAAACGTTGGGCAAGATCAGCTCAGACTGATCAGCGTTTATCCTGCAAAAATCTGACGGCCCCTCAGGCCGGGAGTGGTCTCTCTTGGGGTTCAGCCCAAGATTTCTCTAGCTAGTTGACGGAATTTTTCAACGTTCGCTTCTTTGACACCTTCATAACCGCGAATAACGTCAGGAAGTTCCGCTAATTCCACCGCTCTTCCATATGTTGCTGGACTCAAATCAATCAAGACCCGGTCAATTAACTCTTGGTATTCGTCAACCAAGCCACGTTCGATCTTTCGATGAGCCGTATTACCGAACACATCCAAAGGAGTTCCACGCAAGAACTTCATACGGCGCAACACTGCAAAGGCAAGGTCACCTGAACGACCGAGACCTATTTTTTGATCTAGGCCTAAGCGTCTCATTGCCGGTGGGTGAAGTTTGTATGTGATTTTGCTCTTATCTCCGAACTGATCGCGAACAGCCTGATGGAAATCTTTCGAACGGTGCAATCGAGCCACCTCATATTCATCTTTATAAGCCATGAGTTTGTAGAGGTATCGCGCATAGGCCTCAGACAGACGACTGTCTTTACCTACTGCCAACTCCGCTTTTCGAACCTCGCCGACTTTCGCTAGGTACTTCTTGGCGTACTTTTCATTTTGGTATTCAACAAGCTCGGATGCACGAATCTTGAGCAATCTCTCAAGTTCTTCAGAAGGCTCGGGCACCTCTTGGATAAGGCTTTTAATCGCTTGCGAAACTTTAGTTTGCCTGCGAGTTTGGCCTGTCTCTTCGATACCCAATGATTCGATGAAACCTGGCTCGATGACAATCTGTCGACCGATGCGAAAAGCTTGGGTATTCATATCCACTGCCACCCCGTTCAGTTCGATCGCGCGTTCTATCGCTGTTGCGCTTATGGGCACGACACCACTTTGATACGCCGAACCGAGAACAATGATGTTCGCCGGCATATGTGACCTAAAGAGATTGTCAGACAGGTTGCCAGCGTCGTAATAAACGTTTTTCTCTGCAATCGTTGCACTGTCGATCGAATCCTGAAGCGCTGACCATTCCGGGTACTCGGCCGAAGTGTCCCGCACCATCGCCCCGGTAGGAACTTTGCTTGACGAAACAAGCGCCACTGTTCGTCCAGGCATCGCTTTTTCCAAGTTGGCCGGATTCGTTCCGCTCAAGAGGTCAAAAACGATATATGCGTCAGCCTCTCCTGTTGCGATCTTGTTAGCTTCTCCCAAATCAAGTTTGCCGTCCGGGCGTCGAATCTTAAGATTAGATACAACTGGACCGCCTTTTTGTGCCAGTCCAGTTTGATCTAAGCCATGCGCTTCTTTGCCATCTAGCAAGGCCGCCGTTGCAAGAAGCTGGTTAACCGTAACTACTCCAGTTCCTCCAATGCCAATCATCAAAACATTTCCTTCGTCGAGCCTTTCAGGCTCAACTTGGTCTCCCTGAATTTCGGCAATAGCTAGCGCTGATCTTTCTGGTAATGCGCCACCTGGTATTACTTCGATAAAGGCCGGACAGTCACCATCGAGGCAGGTGAAATCTTTATTGCAAGACGACTGATGGATCGAAGTTTTTCGACCAAATTCAGTTTCAACGGGCTGAACCGAAAGGCAACTCGATTTCTCACCACAATCCCCACAGCCTTCACACACTGCTTCATTTATGAAGACAGCCATTGCTGGTTCCGCTACCTTGCCTCTTTTTCGATCACGACGAAGTTCGGCCGCACATGGTTGGTCGTAGATGAGCACTGTGCATCCGGGGACGTCGCGCAATATCCGTTGTGCTTCGTCAAGGCGGTCGCGATGCCAAACATCGGTTCCATCGGCAAACTTTGCGTCTTCGCCATATTTTTCGGTGTCGTGGGTCAGAACCATAACCTTTGAGACGCCTTCTGCTTCCAGCGAGCGTGTTAGTTCGGGAACAGCCATTCCACCATCGATGTCTTGCCCCCCAGTCATAGCCACAGCGGCGTTATAAAGAATTTTGTAAGTAACGTTGGTGCCAGCAGCTACTGCTTGGCGAACCGCTAAGGAACCAGAATGGTGGAAAGTTCCATCACCAATATTTTGGAAACGGTGGTCCATGTTTACAAAAGGTGCGGCCCCAACCCATTGGACTCCTTCACCGCCCATTTGTGTTGTGCCCTTTACATTTCTTGTAGGAGTCATCGACGCCATGCCGTGGCAACCGATTCCTCCACCCGCTTCGGAACCTTCTGGTACCCAGGTCGAGCGGTTGTGAGGACATCCTGAACAGAAGTTGGGAGTTCGGTTGGACTGTTTCTTGCTGTCCGGATCGCCTAACGAAACAGGAATCGTTATGCGCTCACGAACTGCTGGGCCTACTGCGTCTTCACCAAGACGCTGCACCAAAAACGGTCGGATCTTACGTGCGATTAGATCCGCATCCATTTCTCCATGGCCAGGAAACCAAAACCCATTCGTCGCATCACGCTTGCCCAGGATTGTTGGGGCATCTGTGGATCCATAAAGAATCTCACGCATAAACATTTCGATGAATGCGCGTTTTTCTTCAACTACAACAATGGTGTCTAGGCCGCGAGCAAATTCTTTAACTCCATTAGCTTCAAGTGGCCAAACTACAGCCGGCTTATAGATCCGTATTCCTCTTTGTTTCAGTGCAGTTTCATCAAGACCCATACGATCCAACGCCTCACGAAGATCGTAATAAGTCTTACCTGCCGCCACGATCCCAAGCTGAGCATCGGAAGTGGCGCCGCTAACAATATCCAGGTTATTCAGGCGGGTAAAAGCATCAGTGGCCTCCATTCGGCCTTCATGAATTTCAAGCTCTTGTCGCACGGCAAAAGGGCCAAAAAGAGAATCTTGCTGAGTGTGTTTCCAGGGGACGCCGTCCCATTCGAAGTCAGGTCGTTCTATCTGAACTCGACCTGGACCAACTTTGATCGTCGAATAACCATCGGCGACATTGGTAACGATTTTCAGTGACACCCATAGACCGCTGTACCTTGAAAGTTCATAGCCAATGCGGCCATAGTCTGCGACTTCTTGGACGCTTCCTGGGTACAGGATCGGCGTCTGGAAGTGGAGAAGCGCAAATTCTGATTCTGAGGCCAGCGTCGAGGACTTAGATGCAGGGTCATCTCCAGCAACTAGGAGAACCCCGCCATTGGGGTCAACTCCGCAAACATTTGCGTGCCGGATGGCGTCGCCAGAGCGGTCTACGCCCGGAGCCTTTCCGTACCACATGCCTAATACGCCGTCGAACTTACCTTCAAAATTACGGTTGGCTAACTGTGATCCCCACACTGTTGTAGCTCCCAAGTCTTCGTTCAGACCTGGGACAAATTCGATGTTGTTATCGACTAGCTCCTGAGCGTTGCCAAGCATCAACGAGTCGATACCACCTAAAGGGGAACCTCGATAGCCAGAGACCATGGCTGCGTTGTTCAGCCCATCGCGCCGATCAGCGCGCAGTTGGTCTACTAGAACCCTTAGTAACGCTTGAACACCCGACATTGCAACGTCGCCCTCGCTGCGAGCGAATCGGTCTTCAAGTTTGAAGTCGGCCAAAGACATAATGTCCCCCTGTGCTTCTTTCCAGATTAGTGGGGACGACAGGGTCATTGTCGACACATAGTCTTTAGGAAGTGAATCATTCATGTCTTAGTTGCCGGCCAGGGCCCGACCAAATCGTTGACTATCAAAAAAAAGTCGTTAATTTGCCTCAGCATTTTCGGGGCCCGCCCACATCAGGCAACGGCGGTGTAGCTACGGGTCTTTTTGCGTGCTTAGGAGCCAACGCCTTAACGAATGAATTGGCTCAACTACGTATTCGACTGCACAGCCCCATACCTTTGACAACCAATCTCGACTTCCAGATAGAGCGTACGAACGATTCCAAGGTCGCCGTCTCCGTACGCCATAAAGAAGATCAGATCCTTTCGGGCTGGACCTCATCAGTAATAGAAGAACCGTTGATGGCTGAGGAAACGCTCTCTGAGCTGCAAAACAACGTTGTTCTTTCTTCAGAACAGCAGGCTCGTTTTGACCAATATGTCGAACTGCCTAATCCATCAAGCGTGGACTTTGCCGAATGTTTTGTTTGTGGACCTAAAGCGGAGCTTGGTTTACGCCTGAGACTTAGGCCCATTACTAAAGAGCTATTTTGGACTGACTGGTATCCGGACGACCGCTGGGAAGACGGGGGATTCCTCGCGACGCTTCCGGCCGTTGCCGCTCTTGACTGCACTTCGGCAGCTGGTTTTCATCTAAACGCAGTACTCAGAGAAAATGAATCATGTTTGCTTGGCACTTACGATGCTCAACTTGTATCAGCTGCCCCAATAAATAATTCGGAGGGTCTGAGAATCATAAGCAGAACTCGGAAACGGGAAGGTAGAAAAATTTTCACTGACATTGGTTTATTTGGTCCGAATGGCACGACGCATGTCTTGGGTAAAGCCACATGGATCGTCGTGTCTCCAGAGGTGGCGAAAGGCAGTTAATTATTTTTTGCTGACCGAGGTAGCCCCATTGCAAGCGTGAAAGCGAGGGCGTTGGCCATTCCGGACAACAAAAAAGGCCACCTGTAATTCCCGAGAGCATCGTGAAGCATTTGAGCCGCGTATGGTCCTATGGCTGCCATCGTTCCAGCAGTAGCAAATATGCGACCAACGATCGAGCCTGCATGCGCACGACCGAACAGATCTGCTACCAGCGGCGGAAAAGCAACTACGCCGCCTCCATACGCGAAACCGAAAGCTGCCGCGGATGGATAGAGCAACCAAAGCGAATTACTGGCTGCCATGCCTAGAAATGAGAGGGTTTCAATAAATAGCGAGAGCATTACTGCGTTTTTTCTGCCTATTCGGTCCGAAACAGGTCCCATAACTAGCCTGCCAATCAGACCTCCGATACCTATCGCTGAAATAACAGTTGAGGCCGTCTGCAGAGAGGCGCCCAGACTCTGAGCGAACTGCACGCCGTGGACGAAAGGAACGAAAACTGCCAAGAAGGTGAGGGCATATATCCCAAATATTTTCCAGTAATCACGATCTCTCCATGCCTCGGCTGGAGTCATTCCTGCGAGGGGCTCTTGACTTGAGTTCGTCAGCAATCCAGTTAACCCGTCGGGTTGTTGGCCTAGTCCTTCGGGGTCTCGTTCAAGAACAATCGAACTTAGAAGCATGCAAACGCCTCCAACTATCGACATGGACAAAATGGCTGTTCGCCAACCATAAGCAGAGACAAGCACCGCTGCGATAGGAGGAACCAATATGTTGGCAAGGCTTCCACCGGCAGTTGCCACAGCAGTTGCGAGGCCTCGACGGACAATAAACCATCTAACGACCGTCGCATTGCACGGCACCCAAGAACAACTCATTCCAAGGGGAGCGATAATTGCCATACCGATGGCCACAACTATCAAGCTGTTAGCTGTAGCCCATAGCAAATATCCGCTTGTCAGCAAAAGGGACCCCACTGCAACTATGGGGCGCGGACCTAAGCGGTCTGTCAGCCAACCGCTCAGCGCCGAAAGAGCGCTGTATAGCCCAATGTAGATGGCAAAGATCAGCTGAAGTCGATTTTCAGACCAGCCCGTATCCGCAACGACATCACCTACAAAAGTACCGAAACTGAATTGAATCCCATAGACAACAAATAGGACCGTGAAGGCTGCCGAAACAATGCGCCAGCCAAAGAACTTTTGTTCAACCGGTTGTACCGAGAAGATCACAGCGTTTTTCAGCGATCTCCAGGAGCCATATAGAACCAAATCGGCTGGGCCTCACCGGCGTCAGCCATCGCCTGCCTTGCCGCCATAACTACCTTGCCAGCTTCGGTACGGTCTAAAAACCATCGGGTTCCTGCCCAAGCTGGGGGTGAGTGATCTGATAACGCTAATGCGGCGGTTTCGTAATATCCCCGGATATCTTGGCTAACCCTGGCTGGGATTCCTGGCACACCAGCTTCTTTCCAGGGGGTGCCATCAGCGACTCGTATAAACGCTTCTATAGCTAACGCTATGTCATCTGCTTCCACAGCTCGGCCCGCCCCAACTCGGTTCCCATATTCGGAGACAGCACGCTCGTACGCGGGGCGAAGGCCATTTGCTTCATCAACAGCTGGATGGAGGTCTGGATCAAAGCGGGGAGGCATCGGACAAGCCATTACTTCGGTGCCGTCATCAACGATACTCACGTCATATTCAGCAAAAATCTGCTCCGGGCTATCCAGCAAATTCAGCGCTGCCCTCAAGACTCGATGTTGGAATTCAGCATCCGACGGAACCCCGAGCGGACGCCCAAGAGGAAAGTCACACCAAAGGCCTCTGGGGGGTGCTGTCGTTTCTATTTGGCTCTTGATTGAACCAAGAGCAACAGTAGCCAGACCTTCGGATTCGAAAATATGTGCGAGCGTACTCACGGTACGCGTGCAAAGAGGTCAAACAGGAGTAAGCAAGACGACATCGACGTCCTGTTCTTTCAAGAATTTTGCGCCTGCCGGACCACTGTCCATTCTTATTGCCGACAGGTCGAATTGGTTACCAGCGTAAGCAAGGTGTTCGTCGGCAACGGAGCCAATTATTCCTTCGGCAGCTAGCTCATCTAGACGATCTATTGGGAAGACGGTATTTATATCTAGGGCAAATCCAGTTGCATCAAAATTTGGACTCCAATGTCCCATCACATAGTCACGCGGGTGAGATTGCAAAACGCGATACCCGGTGTCGGTGGGCGAAAAGTCTTCGTCCTCAGGGTGATGAAGTGATGCTGAAGTGACGATCGCTACTTTGGCCTCAGCCAACGGGACCGGAATTGTAAAAGCTGTTTCTTCAAACTCCACAGCATCAAGGTTTGCTGTCATTGCCTTAACATCGCTATCTGCCATAGCTCTGAAGGCTACGCCAGTTATTAATGACGTGCAGATCTACTTAACGGCGATCAGTTGATAGAACAGCTACACCCGCGACAACGAGCAACCCTCCGAATATTTCGGTAGCGCCCAATCGGTCCCCAATCAAAAGCCAACTGAAGATCACACCGAAAAATGGTGTTAGATATGCAACTGCTGCTGCTTGAACTGCTGGCGCTCGCCGCAAGACACTGGCGAACAGATAAAACGTGACCGCTAACGATGGAATTCCGGCATAAAGCAAAGGCATCGCAAGTCCCCATGTGAATGAGGTTTCTGACCAATCTTCGAAAAAGGGTACGGCCAGGTGTAAACATCCAGCCGAAAACGTGATCTGCAACGCTACGAGCATCAAAGGACTGATTTGCAAGGCACCTGGTAGCCGTTTGTTAAGGACCGCCCCAGCAGCCCAACTCACGCTCGAGATGAGCAAGAAAATAATTCCGAGTGTCGTGTTGCCCGAGCCGAAAGCTGGAACCGCTAAGAACACCGCCCCAAATAGGCCAATTAATAAACCGAAATAACCTCTGCGACCTGGAAATTCAGCGATTACTGCAACCGCAATCAAAGCTGTAAAGAGAGGCATCGTCGCCGACAACATTGCTGATAGTCCCGGGGATAGCCGGGAAATGCCCAGCACAAGAAACCCGCTGGAGACGGTGGTGATAGACAGCGAGATCCACCATACGGCAGCCCATTGCTGTCGGGTTTGCGGAAGTCTTTCCCCCCGTAAGAGCGCCACACCAAGGAGGAACGGCGCACCAACTGTTGTTCGCAGGGCAGCCAACGCTAGGGGCGTTGTGTAATCCAGGGCCCATTTCATGACGGTGTAATTAAGACCGATAAGCAGTGCGGTTAAAACGACTAGGCCAACTGTGATTTTATTAGAGGCGAGCCCAGGGCTCGGATTAGCTCCGCTCTTCTTGTTCACGCTCCCTCAAGAAGATCTATCGACCTTCTCCGAAGACGACGCATTCCTTTAAGCCAACGGTCTGGGTCCGATGCTTTGCGTTCGGTATAGGTCTTCACTTCTGGATGCGAAAGAATCAGAAACTCTTCGTGTAGCAGGGCCTTTGTAATCTTGTCAGCAACAAATTCAGCCTCAACGATTCCATCGGTGCCACCGTCACCAAGTTGTCTTGGCGCCATTGCGGTATTCACTCCTTGAGGGCATAGAACCGAAACTCGTATGCCGTCGTCTCCATGGTTGATGGCTAAGGTTTCGGCCAATTTGATACACGCAGCTTTAGTCACCGAATAAGGTGCCGACCCTACTGCAGCTAAAAGACCAGCAGCGCTAGCTGTATGCACTAGGTAGCCCTCACCGCGCGCCGTCATTGATGGCAGCACCGCACGAGCTGCATAGACATGTGACATCACGTGCAACTCCCACTGTGACTGCCACGCTTCATTTGGGGCTTCCACTCCCCCTTCTGCTCCAGCGCCAGCGTTGGAGAAGAAAATATCTACCGGGCCAATCGTAGTTTCGGTCTCTTCCACCAAATGGCTGACAGCGGCTTCATCTGTAACGTCTAGCCCGACGCCGACACAACCCAACTCTGCTGCAACTGAAAGTGCGGACTCGGCGTCATAGTCTGCGACAACTACAGCGCGCGCCCCCTCGGATATCCATCGACGTGCAGTGGCGGATCCGATACCACCGCCACCGCCAGTGATGATTGCTACTCGGTCTTTAATTTCCATAGCTTGAACCTAGATCGCATGGGATATGCGTTGCTTAACTTTCGGCAACTCCGTTTGGGGTCCTCATCGCTGCGTAGGCAACTTCATCCGCATGGTCCGCGCCTAAGAACTTTCCTGGACTGGCTCCATCCACATGGCCCATAATTCCCTTGTAGAGCGTGAATCCGCACAGTGATGCCAATCTTTCCGGCATTGCTTTCACGTCTTCTGGCAAAAGGCTGTAGTACTGGTTCTGCTGCTGACGAAGGTAGCCCTGACAGTACTGAACGCTAATCCCTAGCCTCCAGTCACTGTCAGTCTTATTCGCTCCTCCGCAATGCCAAGTCCCGCCATTTACTACCAGCACCGAACCTGCCTCCATTTCGGCTGGCACGTGCTCCACTTGCTGACCTTTACGGGGCTCATGATCGAATTTATGAGAACCTGGAACAATTCGAGTTGCTCCATTATCAGAAGTAAAGTCGCTGAATGCCCAGATAGTTGTAACCATAAAAGGGATTCTGGGCCGTTGAACATTCACCAAACCGTCATCGCTATGAAGTCCTTGGTGAACTTCACCTGGTCCGATATTCATACATGTAGTGCCTGATAAAAGACATTCTTCGTCTAAGAGACGCTCTGCAAAGGGAAGCACGTTCGGATGAACAGGTAACTTCCAAAACACTCGATCTTTCCCCAACAAGTTATACATCCGCTTGGTAGCAAAGCCTTCAGCCCTGTTACCTCGTGGCTCAATATTTAAATCAGTCTCCAATCGAGCCACGGATTTCCGAACTTCGTCGAGCAAACTGGGCTCAATGGCATTGTCGACTATGCAATAACCATCTTCCTCAAGTGCCTCGAGGTATCGGGAAAATTTGGCTTCGTCCATGGAACGATTCTTGCAGCTTCAGGGCGTTAACGCCGCTTTGCTGAAAGACTAAGGCGCATGAATAAGTCTTCCGGGCCGAGACGGATGATCTTAAACGCGTTTACGATGAACTGCGTCAGCCACATCCAGCAGGGAATGTGGACTCGCGAAGATACTCGCCAGACTGAATTCAACTCCCTCGAACCTTGGATCGAACTAGCTCAGATAGCCGAGCGTGGCTGTTTTGACACAATTTTTCTTGCCGATGTAATGGGTCTATACGACAACTATAAGGGTGGGTCTGAGACGTCTTTTCGAGAAGCGATGCAGGTGCCTGTCAACGATCCAATGCTCCTGATTCCTGCAATGGCCTCGGTAACCAAACATCTAGGTTTCGCTTTTACCAGTTCGGTCTTACAAGCCCACCCGTTCACCTTTGCAAGACAGCTTTCAACTTTGGATCATCTAACTAACGGACGCATAGCTTGGAACGTTGTCACTTCGTACCTACCCAATGCAGGACACAATCTAGGCTTCGATGGTTTACCGCCTCATGAGGAACGTTACGAGATAGCGGAAGAATATTTAGAAGTTATCTACAAGCTCTTGGAGGGCAGCTGGGCAGATAACGCAGTTGTAAATGACCGTAAGAGGCGAATTTACGTAGACCCCGGGCGGGTGAGAAAAATACATCACCACGGTGCATATTTTGATGTTGCAGGACCTCACCTCTCAGCTCCATCTACGCAAAGAACACCCGTCCTCTTCCAGGCGGGAATGTCAGAACGGGGAAGAGAATTTGCGACTCGACATGCCGAGTGTGTCTTCGTCGTTGGCTCTTCTCGAAGCGGCGAAGCTATCGAGGCTGATCTCGAAAAACGTCTTCGTTTAAACGGCAGAAGCCGGGCTGACATCAAATTGATCGGTGGAGTCGCACCAATCGTCGGAGGTACCGAGGCGGAAGCTAAAACCAAGCGAAAAGAATATGAACAAACCCTCTCTATCGAAGCAGGGTTAGCTCACATCAGTGGGAATATTGGAGCAGATCTCGGCGACATCGATCCGGATCAACCTTTAGAAAGTTTCGAAACAGAACGAGTTCAAGGCTTTATCAAGAACCTGTTGGAGTCAGCTCCGCCGGGAACTCGGACCATGGGCGATTTAATTAAGACAAATCTGGCAGGCGCCTGGCTGAGTGGTTCAGTTGAGCAAGTCGCCGACGAGCTCGAGCGTCGATTCAACAACGGCATAGACGGATTCAACCTCACATACACGGTGACTCCAGGAACCTTCATCGACTTTGTCGAAGGGGTTGTCCCAATATTGCAAGAACGTGGATTAGTTCAACACGACTACGCAGAGGGCAGTCTACGAACGAAACTTTTTGGCGATGATCGGCTCCCGACAACACACCCTGTAGCTGAATTTCGCTATTAGGTCGTTGGAACTAAACCCTGTTCTTTAGAGCTTTTCCAAGCAAGTAACGTCGCCAAAATGGAAAGAACCAGTAAGCCCGCCCAGGCTGTTTCGTAACCGCCAGTCGAGTCTGCAACGAGCCCTGTCAAGAATCCACCCATTGTCAGTCCTGCCATAAATCCCATTACGACACGCCCACTGGCCCGACCAGACTGATGTTGTGGCACTCCAATGATTACAGAGAGCATCGCTACTGCGTTCCAAGCATTCAGACCTAACGCAGAGAGAATTGCAGCTGGCCACATAATCCAAGAGCCAACGCCTACTGCAACGCACAACATCAACATGACTAGAACTGTAAGAAAAGATTGAATAGCGAGAGCTTTTGGCGGCGCTATCCGGTGTTCAGCCAAATGGGCCCAGATTATTCGTGTAGCTATAGCTAGACCTCCGGGGAGCCCCGCCACGAGCCCAGCTTTGACATTCGACATGGCCAGAGCATTTTCTGCGAACAAAACTGTGTAGCGGCCGACTCCCCCTACAACACACCCCATACAAAGCGCGTACAACGCCAACAACGAAACTGATCGTGGCAAGCGCAACTTCTCTAAACTTCTAACTTCTCGGCTGCCTGTGATTGTTCGTTCGTGACTATCCGGCAGTAGCGCTGCTGCCAGGATCGCCGTCAACAAAGCGGTTCCCGCATAAAGGCCTATAGCAAACCGCCAATTCACCCAAATGCTCAAAGCAGGAAGAGTGAAGCCACCTAAAAGAATGCCAAGTTGGACACCAGATTGTTTGATACCTGTCATAGTTCCGCGACTACCCGGCGCAGCTCGTTCGGCAACAAGTTTGTTGGTAGCGGGATTACAAGCGCCTTGTCCATAACTCGATATCAAGAGACCTAACATGAGTTCGAATGGCGACCTGCCAACTGCAACAACCAGCAGACCCAAACCCGACGAGACCAGAACGAACACACACGACCATTTGCCGCCGTAGCGATCGCTAAGTCGGCCAGAAAGCGGTGCGAACACTCCTCCAAACAGAGTATTTAGAGCCACTCCCGCTCCAAACAAGGTCAGTGACATATCAAGATCTGCGGCAAGAGCAGTAGCGACGACCGCTGTTCCTACTATCGGGAAAGCTCCCAAAGCCATCGTCAACACCAACACGACGAACAGCAAACTTGTATTGCGTAATGACGATGAAATATTCGAATCATCAGACAGCGACACGGCTAGCACCCTACGCTGCTCGACTATGTCTAAGCGCCAAGTTCTAATTCCTTCAATTGTCTTCGACAGAATTCGATCACGCCTCGAAGCTTTACCTCATGAAATTGATGTTTTGTGTTGGACCTCTTCGGGTGTTCAGTTACCGGATGGATCTCCTGTCGAGACAACTGATTACAAGCCGGAAATCGCTTGGATACCAATTGATTTACTATTTGCAGGAACCTCAAATGGAATGACCGTTTCAGAGTTTTTGCTGTTCACAGAGGCCATCACCGATTCTGCAACTATTAAATGGGTCCAGTCATGCCTAGCTGGCGCTGATGCTCCTCCTTTACAAAAGATTATTTCATCTGGCATTCGTTTCAGTAATAGCGACTCTCCGAACGCCGGAGTTGCGGAGTACACCATGGCGGCCATCATGAACGTTGTTCATGACTGGGAAGAACGCATAAACAACCAAAGAAAGGGCGAATGGATTCAGAAGGGATGGACAGAAATCAATGGCAATACTTGGCTTATTGTGGGCTTCGGATCGATAGGTAGAGAGATTGCGAAAAGAGCCAAGCCATTTGGCGTTGAAGTCGTTGGTGCACGTCGGAGCCCCGCAGCCGACCCTCTAGCGGACCGGATGGTCACCATGAGTAGCATCCACGAAGTTTTGCCTTCCGCTGATGTGGTAGTCGTCGCATGCCCTCTTACTGATGAGACGCGCGGTCTGATCGACAAAGATTTTTTAAGCTCTATGGGCGATGGTTCGATTCTCGTTAATGTCTCACGAGGACCTGTGGTTAATACGACAGATCTACTAGAGGCGCTGAATTCAGATAGAGACCTCAAGGCTATTTTAGATGTCTTCGATGTCGAGCCGTTAGAACCTTCGAGCCCACTTTGGAATCACCGAAAAGTGACACTAACTTCACATATCGCCGGAGCCGGTTCTGGCATAACGAAACGCGGCGATGACGTGTTCTTAGAGCAACTAAACGCGTATCTTTCAGGTGACGATTTACGATTGGAACTTTGATAATGAAATCCGAGACAATGCTTCCGATGGGCAAAGTTGATCCTGGTCTGAGAGAACCGGACACCCCTTTAGATGTCCGCACTATCGCTGAAGAAGCTGTCCGATTGGAAAACCTCGGCTTCCATGGCATCGCAGTCGAAGAGTGCAAAGATGACCCCTATCAGCAATTGACACTCGCCTCGGTCAACACCACAACACTTGATTTGGCGACTTCTGTTGCCATGGCGTTTCCGCGCTCACCCACAATTACGGCTATGTCGGCATGGACACTTCAGAAAATGTCAGGAGGTCGCTTAATTCTGGGTTTAGGTTCTCAGGTGCGAGGCCACATAAGAAGAAGGTATGGCATGGAGTGGTCTGCTCCTGCCCCGCGAATGCGCGACTACATACTCGCCATGCGAGCAGTATGGCGCTGTTGGCAGGATCGTGAACCGCTTAACCACGATGGTGATCATTACAAATTAGATTTAATGGTCCCCCTTTTCGACCCAGGGCCTATTGAGCATCCAAAGATTCCGATTCATATTTCGGCCATCAACACAAACATGTGCGCTGTGGTAGGCGAAGTTGCCGATGGGATCCGCCTACATCCTGTTTGTTCTCCCAAATACATAGAGGAGATCATGGTGCCCGCCGTGGCCAAGGGCTCTGCAAGAAGTGGCAGAAATCCCGATGAAGTTGACTGGTGCATGAAACCACTAGTTGCAACTGCACCAGATGAAACAAGTCTCGCGGAAGTAGCAGAGAGTGTTCGTGCAAGAGTTGGCTTCTATCTAGCTACTCCTGCTTATAAGGCGGCATTTGAAGTACATGGCTGGGGTGACAAAGTCGACCATGCCGCTTCACTCTCTCGCGAACAACGGTGGGATGAAATTCCTCAACTAGTTGATGACGAAATGTTCCACACCATTGCGACAATCGGAACTTACGACGAGATTGCGTCTCTCCTCAACACTAGATTCGGGAACTTAATTGACAGGATTGAATTCAGCATTCCGGTCAATAATTCAGACGATGAAAGCAAGATGAGATCAATGATCAGTGAGCTAAGTGAAAGCGACGGTTTGCGGCCTTAGGAACAGCGCAGATCATCGCTAACGAACTGTTACAGCGAGAGACTCACCCTGCCTCAGAGTGTGTGACGGGTTGTTCCCCCATCCATTCTCTTAGCGTATTTTTTAGTTTGGTTTGCTGAATAAAAATGTCATGCTCAGGCCCCGAAGCGCTACCCGATTGTGGGGCTTTCAGATAGAACGATAACCATTCTTGAACTCCTGACTCCCCAGCCCTTTGAGCCAAATCGAGGAACAGAGCGAGGTCGAGTACAATTGGTGCTGCCAAAATCGAATCGCGGCACAAGAAGTCGATTTTGATCTGCATCGGGTAACCAAGCCAACCAAAGATGTCAATGTTGTCCCAACCTTCTTTGTTGTCGCCACGAGGCGGGTAGTAATTGATTCGCACTACGTGGTCGATATTGCCGTAAAGGTCGGGATAAACAGCGGGTTGCAAAATTGTGTCGAGGACACCGAGTTTCGATACCTCTTTCGTCTTAAAGTTTTCTGGGTCGTCAAGTACTTCTCCATCTCGGTTGCCGAGAATGTTGGTGCTATACCAACCACGTAAACCCAACATCCTGGCTTTCAGCCCAGGAGCAATCAGCGTTTTCATTAGGGTTTGACCGGTTTTGAAATCTTTGCCAGCAATCGGTACGCCACGACGCTCAGCTAACTCGATCATGCACGGAAGATCTACACTCAAATTTGGCGCTCCATTTGCAAAGGGAATATCGCTCATAAGCGCTGCGTAGGCATAGATTTGACTCGGAGAAATATTCTCGTCATTAGCTGCCAGAGCTGCTTCGAATGTTTCAAGAGTTTCATGCGCTGCGCTTGCCTCTTGGTACGCCTCGGTGGATCCACACCAGACCATGACAAGCCGATCGCAATCATTATCATTGCGAAACTGCTCAATATCAGCCATTAGAGCCTGGGCTTGTTCCAACTTTGAGTCCAAGGCCTTCACGCGATTTCCATCTAGTTTTTTAACCCATTTCTGATCAAACACTGCGTCCATCGCCACAATGCCTTCAAGCTCGCCTGAGATAGCGGCGAGATCTCGATCTTCTAGAACTCCGGCTGCTTGAGCACCTTCCAAAGCATTGGGAGTTATGGGATCCCATCCCCCAAAAACAAGGTCATCCAACCCGGCTAGGGGAACAAAATCTTTTATTAAAGGGTTCCGGGCATCATCTTTTTGCCCCAGTCGTATATGAGCCATCTGCGAGACGGAGCCAATCGGCGCAGCTAGTCCCTGCCGGGCTGCCAGTACCCCAGCAATAAACGTAGTGGCGACGGCTCCCATTCCCGGGGTCAGAACGCCCAGTTTTCCTTGGGCTGGGGCAATATTGGCTGTAGTCATACTTAAATCATAAGTGTTTTAATACTTTTGTACCTTATTATTAAGTAAGTCTTATCTTTAGTTTTGTGATGGTGATCTATGACTCCTACACGCTCCTCGCTTCCTGATATTTCCATTACCCAACTTCAATACCTGGTCGCCGTTCAAGAAAACTCGACCTGGGCTGCCGCTGCTGACGCTCTAGGAGTGAGTCAGTCTGCTCTATCTCAAGGCTTAGCTGAACTGCAACGTCGATTGGGTATTCAATTGTTTATTTGGAATGGACGACGGCGAGTGCCCAACTCATCGACAGAGGAGCTCACAGAACACGCTCGGCGCATACTTTCTCTAACCAGTGATCTCTCGAGTTGGAGTGACCGTATTCGAGCCGGTTCTGCAGGGAAGCTTCGAGTCGGAATGATCGACGCCGCAGCGGTCGATCATTTCGGAGATACCTTGCGAACCTTCAGAGAAGCAAGACCTAACCTAGATCTTCACGTAACCGTCGGCCCATCGAGTCAACTGCTGGAAGGTCTCAGCAACGGAAACTTAGATCTCTCGATTTGCGTCTCGCCTCAGAATTCTCAATTTTCGACTGTTCCTCTCCTGAAAGAAGACCTCTACGTTTACGCGCCACCGGGCGCCAGACCGTCGAGCACTAAAGAATGGGGGCCCTGGGTCACTTTTCCAACAGGCTCTCTAACGAGAGCTCTTATTGGAGAGGCACTTAGGTCATTGGGCTCACCATTCTCTGTAGTTGCTGAATCAAACCAACCAGAGGTACTCAGCGAAATGGTCTTGATCGGCATGGGCTGGACAGTGCTACCCCAAATCCAAGCTGAACGGCCACCCGCTTCTCTTTCTCCCGCTCAAAAAAAACCATTACTTAGCCGCCACTTAGTAGCCGCTACGCGAGACAGCAATCTCACTAATCCTGCTGTTTCCGAGCTAGTAACCGAACTTCTGCGAACAGTAGCTTGAGACAGTCATACCGAAAACTTCCGATTCGGTTAATTGCCCAAAGTTGTTCTATTTCTAGTTCCCTTTTAAAACAGAATTTTTGAGATGGCTAAGAATTGAATCAACTAATACAGGCCACAACTCTTCAGGTAAGTCATGGCCCATGTCGCTCAGAAGCAAGAAGTTGGAGCCAGAGATAATTTCTGCAGTCCTCTCCCCTAAGCGCGGTAACAAAAGCCGGTCGTCACGACCATGAATGACCAGGGTCGGAACATCCATTTCCGCTAGATGCGGCTCCCGATCACCACTAGCTAATAACGCAGCAATTTGTCTTCCTGAACCCTCTGGATAGTGACTGCGGTCATAGGACGCGGCTGCAAATTCTCGAGCTAAGTCAGCATCAAAATATTTTTTACTGCACCAAATAGCGTAATTAACCGAATAATCGAGATAGTCCAATCTTTCGGTAGGGGCCGGAGCCAATAAGAGACCCAGCGAATCCTCTGGAATATCTATAACTTCCCGGGAGCCAGTCGAAGACATGATCGAAGTCAGAGAAACCACTCGGCCAGGCTGCTCGATCGCCATAGTCTGAGCAATCATGCCCCCAAGTGATGCACCCACGATGTGTGCTGCTTCTATTCCAAGATCGTCAAGGATTCCAAAAGCGTCATTGGCCATATCCGAAAGATCATAAGGAGCATCGTCTATCTCATGACCCTCTAAGGCAGCAGCCACCAAAGCAAGGAAATCAACTTCAACCCCATCGAGTTTGTCGGATAAGCCTGCATCTCGATTATCAAACCTGATGACTCGAAATCCCCCATCGGCAAGCAGCTGACAAAATCTTTCAGGCCAATGGATTAGCTGCGCACCCAGCCCCATCACCAACAGAATTGCCGGATCCGAAGGCAGCCCGAACGTCTCGTATTCAAACTCCATTTCGCCGACCCGGGCTCGAGTCATGAGCCAGACCTCACAGGGTTGAACTCTGCTTTAAGATGCTTTACGCCATGAATAAAAGATGACTGAAGCGCGTCAGGTTCTTCAACCGCCACAATGTCAGGCAACCGTGTGAACAATTCGCGAAACATCACAGTTATTTCACGTCGCGCTAAGTGGGCCCCTAAACAAAAATGGGGGCCTGGCCCACCAAAGCCGCACTGCGAGTTCGGGCTACGCCTCACATCAAACCGATAAGGGTTTGCAAAGGCTTCTGGGTCACGGTTAGCAGCAAGGTAGAACATCGCAACCTTGTCTCCCTCTAGCAGTTCTTGCCCAGCCAAACTTGTGTCTTGCGTGACTGTCCGGCGCATATAGGTAACCGGACTTGCAAGTCGGATTATTTCGTCGACAGCCGATGGAGCAATTCCCTCGTAATCGTCCATCCAAATAGATCGCTGATCTGGATTGTCCGTGAGGTATTTAAGACCCCAAGAAATTGCGTTTCTAGTCGTTTCATTACCAGCAACGACGAGGAGCACGAAGAAGCTAGCTAAATCAGCTTCATCCAAGTGGTCGCCTTCGATCTCGGCGTTGACCAACACGCTTGTTAAATCTGTTCCGTTTCCACCTTTTTTATTTGCTGCTACTTCCTTCATTAACTCTGCTAATTCTGCTCCGGCGTTCAGCAAGGCGGTAACGAAATCAACATTTTCTGGCGCAAACTCGGGATCACCGACACCCAAAATTATATTTGTGTTTTTAAAAACTTGGTTATACGCAGAATCAGGTACGCCCATCAGATCGCAAACGATTTTGAGCGGTAACGCCGCTGCTACATCGGTTACGAAATCGCATTCTCCTCTTTCAGTGATTGTATCGACGATGCCCGAAGCGATTTCCTGAACTGAGTCTTCTAAAGCCGCCAACATTCGGGGCGTAAACCCCTTCGAGACGATGCGACGTAACCGTGCGTGACGGGGGTCATCCATAGCAATCATTGAACTGAAGAACTCTAGAAACTCCGGCGGAGTGTCGGTGATAGTGATGCCTTGGGCGGAACTGTAAATTTCGGGGTTTCTCGAAATCGTAGCTATATCCTCATGACGCGTAACACACCAATACCCCGGCCCAGCCTGAAGATACGGATTATCAGGCATCGGTTCCTCGAACCAATCTAAAGGTGCTTCTGCGTGCAACCGAGCGATACCCAAATCACACTCAGCTGCGGGCTGGAGCCAATAATGAGCATCCATCAAGTTTGGATGTGTCATATTCCATCTCCGCATACTCCGACGCTAACACCCGCACTTCTGAAAGCATGAGACCGTGACTAATTCCAGTACAAGTCCCTCAGAGTTAGTAGACCGCTATACCGAACAGGTCTATCACCAGCGCGACTTAACCTCGTTAGAAACTCTGTTAGCTGACCCGATGATCCGCCATGAACCCGACGGCACACGGTTGGTTCTAACTATCGAACAAGCCAAGCTCCGAATTGAGTCATTTCATCAGCAATTTAGATCAATGAGATTTACTAATCGCAAGATCATTCAGGATCAAGATTCAATAGCAGCTATATATGAGGCAGATTTAGTCGATGAGGATGGAGAGATATCCACCATCTGTGGTATCGAAATATTCACCATTCGTAATGGTCGCATAACAGAAGTGTGGAACGCCCCAGCTGGGAACGGATCGTGGGGATGAAAACCCCTAACTACATAGTTCACGGGGCAGGTGGAATTGGTTGCGTGATAGCCAGCCGATTGGCGTCTATGGGCCGCAAAGTGCAACTAGTTGCTCGAGGACCGCACCTTCAGGCTCTTCAAACTCAGGGTTTAACCGTGACTCAGAACACCGAAGGGACATGGAAACTTCCAGCAGAAGCGTCTGCACATGAGCTTGATGTGGACAACCAAACCATTGTTCTACTCGCAATGAAAACCGATGACACCTTTGGAGCAATTGAACAGCATTCATCGCTATACAGAGACTTACCGTTAGTAAGTTTCCAAAACGGCGTCACGAATGAAGAATGGCTTTCTCAAAAGGGATTCACCACCTATGGGTGCACTGTCATGGTCGGTGCGGAAATTACTGAACCAGGCAATGTTCGACATTCTGGTGGAAAGCTCTTGGAGGTAGGCAAGTGGCCTTCAGGAAACGATCTAACGTCGGACGCTTTAGTCGCAGACCTCAACGAGTCAGGAATGGATGCTTCAGTCGATGAACGAGTTATCGACGGTAAATGGGGGAAGCTTGTAAGAAACTTGGCTAACGCCTACCTAGCTCTGACTGACTTATCTGTACAAGAGGCATCTTGCGACCCGCTGGATCGTCAATTCATTGCGGACGTCAACGAAGAAGCTGCTGATGTCTTGGAGCTCGCAGAAATTTCAGCCCGAATGATCGGCAAAAGGGACTTACGGGAGCAAATTGCTCGTCTTCGCGAACCTGGTTTTTGGCCCGCTAGGCCGGCAGTTACCGAGACGACGAGATCATACCCAAGCACTTGGCAAGATCTTGCGTTGCGAAGAGAACGGGTAGAAGTTGACCACTTCAACGGAGCCATCGTGAGACTCGGGGAAAAATTTCACTCACCTACGCCTTTAAATCGAGTCCTAAGAGACCGTTGCGTCTTAGCCGCAAGAAACTTGACCTTGCCAGGATCAGAGACATCAGATTCACTAAGGTCTGCTGCTTTATAAAGTGCCCGGAGTGGGATTCGAACCCACACGCCCTGTTAAGAGCCGAGGGGTTTAAGCCCTCTGCGTCTGCCTTTCCGCCACCCGGGCTGGTATGCCTATGTTTGTAAGCCTACGTCGCAATAACGGTTACGACGCCCTGCTAAGCGGCCTCGACATTATCGTTGATTACTGGGTGGTGGACGACCGCTGTCCTTTTAGATTTTGAAGTCAATTCGGAATGTCGTTCACTTTGCATCACAGCGCTCCACATTAGGTTTCGAAGCTTTCCCGCCGTAGCTATTGGTAGTCCATTGCAAAGGATTACTCCTTCGATCATGTCGCCAATTACTGCTTCAAATGGTCTGTCTTTTATTCGGACAGAAACAACACTCCCAGAACTTTGGCGGCGCACGGTCCGATCTAGTTCGACAGAGCGAGGTGGACTCTTAAAGCCTGGGACTTCTATCTCACATCGGGCACTAACTTGAGTAAGTATCTTCGCTACGATTGCGAACCGCACCGATGGCGCACTCTCGATCGTCGACAAGGAGCCATAACCGTTGTGTTGATTCCCATCGAGTTGGGGATTCACAATCTTCATTTCTTTGCTCACAATTTTCATCAATTAAAGAGTCCAACAGGGGTAGGACAGTTAAGCCTTAACTTCACTTATTTCATCCGATATCACTTTGAGTGCCTTTAGGCGAGTCCCGCTCGGCGCTACCGTAGATCTGTGGGCACAACCAAAAAGAAATTTCGCACAGAGAGTCCGGCTAACCCGCCCTTGACGCCTGCACAACAAACGACTCTCAATCTCATTCGTCTTCCAGCCAACGAGCGCACTACTTACAACTCGACACTTAGGGCTCAAATTCAACTAGAGCTGGAAAAAGAAACAGTAAATCTGGTGGAGCAGATCGACGAACCTTTATGGGTGTCTAAACGCCAACTCCAGGCAGTCACGAGTTGCGAGGTTCTATACGAAAAGCAAGAAGGGGAATCTTTTGAGTGGAAAATTCCCATGACTCGTGGACAGATATTTCATAAATGCGTCGAACTCTCTGTTCATCTTTCGCCAACAAGAACTGCTCCTGAATTGGTAGATGAGGCATTGACAAGCATCATGAATCGTGGCGATGGTTTGGCCAGTTTTTTAGTTGAGTTAACTGACATCGAAAGAGCGGAAATACGGAGCGAAGTCGCTTCCCTTTTACAAACTTATTTTGACACCTTTCCTCCCCTACAGAATTCTTGGAGTCCGACTACTGAGTTACCTCGGAAAGTCCTTCTCCATAGAGGGAAAATAGTGTTGCAAGGCAGATTCGACTTGACCGTAGGTCGACCAGATGAGCTCACAGCTGGCAGGGTTCTTATAGAACTCAAGACAGGCAGAGCGGTCCCTCACCATCTAGATGATTTGCGATTCTATGCATTGCTAGAAACATTAGTGGTAGGGGTACCTCCGGCTTTATTAGCAAGTTTTTATGTCGATGCAGGCACCGTTCAGGTCGAAGTAGTTGACGAGGATCTATTGCGTTCAGCTATTCAACGCACAAGCAGTGCTGTTAAGCGGTTACTACAACTTCGTCTTAAAGAACGTGACCCAGAAAGACGAGCGAGCGGCTCATGCAGATGGTGTCCAGCTGCTACCGATTGTCAGCCTGGCCAAGCTTGGCTGGAAGAGGCCAACGGCAGCGGTGTGTGGTGAGCTTAGGCCTTGTTGGCACTAAACACCGACGGCCACATCGGATATAAGTTTCCATAGGTCTTCACGTCTTTCTTCCCACTCCTCAGAAGTGATGCCAAAGCGCATGTGGTCCTCCCAAACTCCAGCGATCTTCAAATAACCTTCAGCAAGACCTTCGTGGCGGACACCGAGTTTTTCAACTACGCGAAGGCTTGATTCGTTCCTCGGAATAATTGATATTTCGAGACGATGCAGTCCCGCCCTATCGAAAGCGTGTCCAAATACTCCTACGAGCGCCTCGGGCACAAAACCGCGCCCGGCCCAGCGTTCATCGACCCAGTACCCTACGTGACCACTTTGAAACGCCCCCCTGGCAACGTTGTTTACATTGATTTCTCCGCAGAAATGTCCCCGGTGCCACATGGACCATGCGAATCCGGTGCCCAATTGACGTTCCCGATCTCGAGCGTTGCACCGTGCTGCGAACGCTTCTGGGTCCCGAGTTGGGTCAGGAGCGCCGGGAACTGCTTCGGGTTCCCACTTCGTCAGCCAATCCGAACATCGCTTTCGAACTTCACCCCATTGCGCAAAATCATTGGGTCGCAGACCTCGTAGCAGCAGGCGCGGAGTGTGCAGATCGTTCACCATCAGAACACTAGCCTGCCTGACTCACCCCTATCCATGCTCCAGGAGTTCAGCGGCTAGGCCATCAAGAAGATCGGACTCGCGCACAAGGCATTCTTCTATTTCCCAATGCCGCATAACAGCTACCAAAATACAACAGCCGGCCACTATGACATCAGCCCGGGCCGGCTCTAAACCGGGGTTATATTTCCGTTGTTCGAGTGCCTCAGTTGCCAAAGTTCTGAAGACATCTTCCGCGGCTTTTCGGGTCAGAACAAAGCGGTCAATCACGAGTGGGTCGTATTTTTCTAAACCAATTTCGATGGCAGCTATCGTCGTAATCGTTCCTGCGACACCGACTAAAGAATTCGCGCGTCCCATGAGTGTCTGTTCTCTATCAATGTCGTCTAGGTGCAGGCGGGCTACTTGGATGGCGCCACTCAATTCTTCTGGTTTCGGAGGGTCCGAGATGAGGAACTGTTCTGTAAAGCGTACGGATCCCATGTCCACTGACCGATACATTTCAGGCGAAACAGTTCCGTAGGCGAATTCGGTAGAGCCTCCTCCTATGTCGAGAACTAGAAAGGGCCCGCCATCTGGCGGTAGGCCTTTCGTTGCGCCCAAAAATCCGTATCTCGCCTCTTCTTCGCCCGACAAGAGTTCAAGTTCATGGCTCAGAATTTCAGAGACCGGTTTGAATAGGTCATCTCGATTTTCCGCATCGCGAGCAGCACTAGTTGCGACTGCCCGAATCTTCTTCACGCCATTTTTTAAGATCAGCGAATTGAACTCAGTAACAGCCTCGAGGACTCTCTCTACTCCGGTTTCGTTTAGTCGGCCTGTACGACCTAGGCCACGACCAATTCCAGTGACGCGATGAGCTCGAACCTCAACGGCATCGCCGTCAGTTATAAGTAAGCGAGTTGTATTTGTTCCGAAATCTAAAATCGCAACTGGCGGTTTATCAGGCAAGGTCATTTGCCTCTAACTGCTCTACAACCCATTCGCCAACGGGGTCATAACCGGCTGCTAAGTAGTGAGCTAGGTGCGTATGTAAGCACTTGACTCCCTGTCGTGTGCCGCCGACTCCGCCCGTAGGCCGCGGACCCACATATTCTGACGAGATAAGAGAGTCTCTTTCGATAGCGTATCGCTCGTGTACAGCCGCTAATTCATTGGCGTCTACGGCTTTTTCAGCGGCTCGAACTCCCCCATCTCCTTCTAAGCGTGCAACACGACGCGATAGCTCTTTACCAACGAGCCAGTAGCGGGTGGGCATTGGACGTCCACCTTCCATTATTGGTCCGTTACGAATGACGACAGGCTCCCCACGGCTGTCAACAACAACTATTTCAAAATCAACTTCAGGTCGTCGCCCAAGCAACTCGGCAACTTTTTCTTTCTCAACCGACGACGGACTCTTAATCGAAGACACCTTCGCTACATCGATACCCATGAAACCTTGACTTCGCTATTGACGTTTACGGCGACGCAGAAGAACTAACACCAAAGCCACAAGGGCAAAGGGGCCGAAACGCTTAAAAAGTGGGGCGCCAGCCGTATCAAGGAGATCAACAGGTTCTGGTTCAGGCATATCGACCTTACGAGGGCCGGAGCTGTCACCGCTCAAATCGTTCTCAGCAGTTGACATATCTCCGTTGGGCGCGGATGGAGTTTCCGTTTCGCTCCCGTCTGATTCAACAAGTTTTTGTTCAAGACTTTCGACGAATTGGCTTATCAACTTTTCTGAAACATCAGCCATGACACCGCGGCCGAACTGCGCAACTTTTCCTGTTACTTTCAAATCGGTCACGATAACGATCTTGGTTCCATCGCCATCGCTAGTCATTTCCGCAGTCACTTCCGCTGCGGCGTTTCCCGCTCCGCGAGTATCACGACCGGTTGCGTCTAGAACTAACCGGTACTGACTCTCATCTTTTTCTTTGAACTTTGCGGCGCCTTTGTATTGCGCCGTGATCGGCCCAACTTTCACCTTCACTTGGCCTTTGAACTCTTCGCCGTCAATTTCTGTTAACTGTGCGCCAGGCATGCAGGGCGCAATGTATTCGACGTCTGTAAGTGCGCGCCATGCTTGCTCGATAGGAACACCGACCCGGAACTCATTTTTCAACTCCATTGGCTGAGATCCTCCACAGTATCTATGTCATCCGGAGAGCCTTCGCAGGTTACCTGCTCAACTAGGTCCGGCCTCGTACGCAACAAAACCCGAGCTCCCTCGTCGCCTATTCGCGGAAGCAAAGGCCATACGGAACTTTCAAGACGAACTGGATTTCCAGCATGGCCTTCATAGTTAGCAACCGCTATCGGAGAACTGCTATCACTCAAGCGTCCCCAAGTTGCGGCCAAAACTCCTGGCTGGTCAGCTAACCCAACTATCAGAACATCAAAGCCCCTAGCTTCGACCCAATCAACTGCAACATTTAACGAAGTCGCTATTCCCTGTCGAAAGTTGGGGTTTTCGATAACTGTAAGCTCGGAGAAGTCGTTCAGAGCAGGGCCTAACTCAACGGCACCAGTAATTAGAACACAGCCATCTAGACCGGCATTCAGCATCGAACGGGCTGCGTGAGCCACGACCGGTTCACCATCTATTTCGGCGAGAAGCTTGTGGGTTGCTCCCAAAAAACGCGAGCCGCTTCCAGCAGCTAACAACGCTCCAGCAACTTTCACAAGATCAGTAGGACCTTGGTAGACCAAGAACTTTGTTCGAAACATAGTTCAGAACCATTTCTTGGCTGACGGGAGCGATCTTCATTAGACGGCTTTCACGCCAATATCGCTCAACGTCATACTCTTTTGCGTAACCGAAGCCTCCATGCGTTTGCATCGCTCTGTCCGCGCACTCGAACGCTGCCTCAGACGCTAAGTACTTTGCGAGGTTGGCCTGAGCCCCACAATCAAGCCCGTTGTCGTAACGCCACGAGGCATCTCTGATAACTAACTCAGCCGCATGGAGTCGAGCGTGACTATCGGCAAGCGGAAACGCTAAGCCCTGATTTTGGCCTATCGGCCGCCCAAAAATTACGCGGCCGTTCGCATAGTCGACCGCTTTGTTCAGAGCAGCACGACCTATACCCAGCGCTTCGCCTGAAATAAGGATTCTTTCAGGGTTTAGGCCATCCAAGATGTACCGAAAACCCTCTCCTTCTTCTCCCACCCGTCGGCTAACTGGGACCCGAAGCCCGTCATAACGAACTTCACAAGAGACCACAGCGTTACGTCCCACTTTCGGAATTGGCGTTATATCGACGGTTGGGTCATCGAGGTCAACTAGGAGGAGCGTCATGCCTTGAGTGGGCCCATCACATAGCTCTTTTGGTGTAGTCCTCACCAACAGCAGACAGACGTCACAGTACGGGGCCTTCGTGGTCCACACTTTTGCACCAGTAATTACGTATTCGTCTCCATCTCGTTCGGCTCGCGTCCTTATCGAGGTTGTGTCGGTCCCAGCATCGGGTTCTGTCACTCCAAAGGCCGCATGCAGCGAACCATTCGCAACTTTCGGAAGAATTTCATTAGCAAGATCGGGGGATCCATACTTTCGGACTGGCTCCATCCCGAACATCGATAAATGAATAGCCGAACAGCCATTCATAGCAGCACCACTTGCGGCAACTTCTTCAAGAACAATTGATGCTTCCGTAATGCCTTGACCTCCGCCACCAAACTCTTCGGGGATAGCTATACCTATCCAGCCTCCCTCGGCCATCGCTTGATAGAAGTCCCAAGGGAACTCATGCTGTTCATCCTTTTCCCGCCAATATTCATCGGGAAACTGGGCGCAAACACGTCGGATACCTTCACGAATAGCGTCGTGATCTTCAGATGAGGAGAAATCCATACATGGAAAGGTAGTGGGCAACGCGCAAGTTGGCTCAGTGAATCGAACCTTTGCCTTCACTAAGGCTTGGGGCGGAACGACCAGTTCGCATAGCAATAATCTCCGCCACGATAGAGACAGCTGTTTCCTCAGGTGTTCTTCCACCGATATCCAGTCCAATCGGTGACCGAACTCGCTCGAGTTCTGAAGGTGTTACCCCTTCCTCCAGTAAACGCTCTACCCGCTTTTGATGTGTTTTTCTCGAGCCCATTGCACCGAGATAACCGACCCTTGTCGGCAACGCTCCGACAATTGCTGGCACGTCAAATTTGGCATCGTGAGTCAAAACACAAACAGCATCTCGGGGACCCAAGTCGTTACCTAATCGCTCTAGTAACCGGTCCGGCCAGTCAACAACTACCTCGTCAGCCATAGGAAAGCGTCGTCGGGTGGCAAAAACCTCTCGTGCATCACAAACGGTTACTCGGAAACCGAGAAGCTTTCCTTGGCTTGCGAGAGCTCTAGTGAAGTCGACTGCTCCAAAAATCACCAAATGTGGCCGCCTTGCATGACATTCGATAAAAACGCTGAGTTCTTGTTGGCGCGCTTCACCCTCAGGTCCGTAGTGCCGAACTTGACTCACTCCCGCTTCGAGCATCGCTATCGCGTCCCGGCTCACAACACGGTCTAAGGCCTCCCCTCCAAGGCTGCCGAAGGATGTTCCAGACTCTTCAATAAGCAGTTTGGCTCCTACCTCTGACCCCTCAATCAACGTGGCTAAGGCAACCGGTACTTCCGAACGAATCGAATCTCGGAAACGCTCGTAGATAGAGCTCACCAGTCGAGCTCCTCGATAAAGAGATGAATTGTTCCGCCGCAAGTTAGGCCCACAGCGAATGCTTCATCATCGCTGTAACCAAAGGATGTAATGCCCGCTTTCCTCCGCCCTTCCAAGAGTTCAATGGCTTCGCCCACCACCGCTCCTTCAACGCAGCCTCCGGACACAGAGCCAGCTACCTCGCCTCGAGCATTAACCGCCATGGCAGCACCGGGGTCGCGCGGTCCACTCCCTTCAATATCTACCACTCGAGCGATAGCCACCTTTTCCCCAGATTCAATCCATCTTTCTATATCGTCGAAGATTTCATCCATATCTAAATACTCCCATCTCTAAGCCGAGATCGCCTCTGTAAGTCGCTCAAGTGACTCAAAAGAGTGCCCTTCAATAAATGCATCAGTGTGCGGCAGCGCTGCCGCCATTCCACGGGCTAGTGGTGCATACCCGGGGGTGTGCTTTAGCGGGTTCACCCAAACTTGTCGATAGCTCACTCGATGTAGTCGTTCCATTTGTTCCGCCAGTACTTCTGGCACGCCCCGATCCCAGCCATCTGAAAGCAGCACAACTACGGCACCGCGTGCCATTCCTCTAAGGCCCCACAGTTCATTGAATTCCTTGAGGGTCGCGCCAAGGCGAGTTCCGCCGGACCAGTCAGTTACAGCAGTCGCTGCGGCTCGAAGTGCAGCGTCGGGATCTCGTGATGATAACTCTCGAGTAATGCGAGTGAGCCGAGTGCCAATGGCAAATGCTTCCACTCGGGTTCTTCCAACCACCGATGCGTGAGCGAATCTAATCAGCGCGCGGGCATACGGCTCCATTGAACCTGAAACGTCAATCAGTAGAACTAGTCGACGAGGGCGACGGTCTTTTCTCAGATATTTTCTGTTCACAGGCTCGCCCCCCATAGCTAACGCAGACCGCAACGTACGACGCATGTCCGGATTACGAGTCCGATGTTTGGATGGCAATCGTCTTCGCGATGGGCGCGTAGTTGAGGCGAACCGCAAGCCGGCTATCAATTTTTTTAATTCGTTGACCTCTTGATCACTGCACTCGGCAAAGTCTTTTTCTCTAAGTGTTTCTAGGGCGCTATATCGAAGCTGGATCGTAGGCCCTGATGAAGTCGTGTGATCCTCGGGAGGCTCCTCGCTGTCTTCTGATTCATCAGTGGAAACCGATACTGAGACCGGCGGCAGCTTGACTTCAATATTGGATGAGCGTCTTTGCTCCCAAAAGACTTCGAAGGCCCGATCGAAGTCGCCGATTTCTTCGGGGTCAGCAACCAAAGTTGACCTTCCCGCCCAGTAAACGGCATCACGGTCTTCTAGTCCTACCTTTCCAAGGGCCTCAAGGAAGAAGGTCACCCGACTAACTGGGACTTTCAAGCCTAACCCGCGAAGGATTTGGCAGAAAGCAACCCCTATCCGTGTAGGAGTACTTTCTGGAGTGATCATGGTGGCTTCATTCATTTGCAGCAGCAGCCATGATCATCTCAATGCCTTGCGCCGAGACCCGGTCCTGGTCTTCTCGATACTTGAGAACAGCTCCGAGAGTTGCGTTGATCGTCTGTTCGTCAAGAACAGACTCACCTAATTTCCCTAGTGCCGTTGACCAATCAATAGTCTCAGCTACTCCTGGCGGCTTGTACAGACCCATGCCGCGCATCACTTTCACGGCTAGGGCAACTTGTCGAGCTAGTTCGCTATCAACCTCTGGAGCTTTGAGTTGAATGATTTCAACTTCCCTTTCGAGGTCGGGGTGATTAAGCCAGTGGTACAGGCACCGTCGCTTGAGGGCATCATGCACATCCCGCGTCCGATTTGAGGTCACTACCACGAGAGGTGGATTTTTGCCTCCGAAGGTTCCTAGTTCTGGAATCGTCACCGTGTGGTCTGAAAGAACTTCAAGCAAGAAGGCTTCAAATTCGTCATCTGCTCGATCTACTTCATCTATCAATAAAACTGGCTGAGGCTGATCTCCGTGGTCGATTGCGCGAAGTAGAGGTCTTCGGATTAGGAACCGTTCTGAATAAAGCTCGTCTTCAATTGCTTGTGAATCTTTCGTCGCCCTACCTGAGGCCTCAGCTGCCCTGAGGTGCAGAAGTTGCCGCGTGTAATCCCACTCGTAAAGGGCTTGCGAAGCGTCTATGCCTTCATAGCACTGGAGTCGAATCAATTCACCGCCGGTCCATGAGGCTAGAACCTTGGCTAACTCGGTTTTACCCACTCCGGCATCGCCTTCAAGGAACAATGGCCGCTGCATGCTGATCGCCAAATACACAACAGTAGCTAGTCCTTCATCAGCCAGATAGTTACGGTCAGCAAGGGCTGACGATACTTCTAAAGGAGAGTTAGGGATGTTCCACATACTTCACCAAGAATACGGGCAATAATTTAATTAGTCCTAACTCAGGCTTCATTCAGCAAAGCAACCCACTTTCCATATATGTTTCCGCGAGACATTCGAAGGGATTTTGCAAAATGGATCTAGGCATTAGTGGAAGAACCGCCGCTGTAGCGGCGGGCTCAGCGGGTCTGGGATTAGGGGCAGCCAAAGCGCTTGCTGCAGAGGGCGTTCGTATTGCTATTTGCGGGCGCGACGGGGCAAAGCTCCAAGAGGCTGCTGCGGTCATAGGCGGAGATGTAGTCGCCATCGAAGCAGACCTGTCCGACCCAAATTCAGGAAAAATATTCGTCCAACAGGCGGTATCTGAATTAGGTCATTTGGATATTTTAGTTACCAACGCTGGGGGACCTCCCCCAGGGACGTTCGAAAATACTGATCTGGACTCTTATCAAGCAGCCTTCGACATGAACTGTCGAGCAATGATCGAAATGTGTCGAACGGCTATTCCTGACATGCGGGATCGGGGCTGGGGACGTGTTTGCGCGATCACCAGTGTGGGAGTGAAACAACCGATTGAGTACTTAATGGCCAGCTCGGTAGCTCGAGCAGGGCTCACCAGTTTTCTGAAAATCACTGCTCGTGAGGTAGCCGCTGATGGGGTTACTATAAATTCAGCGCAGCCGGGAACACATTGGACAGATCGTGTCGCGAAAATTGTGCCCGACAAAGAGACAGCCGCATCAACTGTCCCAGCTCGAATAACAGGTGACCCCGATGATTTCGGTGCAGCCGTAGCCTTTCTCTGTTCTGAGCAGGCAAAGTTTATTACCGGTACAGGGCTGCTTATTGACGGAGGTCAGGCCTCCGGACTACTGGACTGAAAGCATTTCAGCGCCATTACATTTCAAAAACGGACGTGGCGCGCCATGACAGATCTTTAGGGCTACGAAACGCCGCTCGCCTCCAAGGCCCTCTTGGTTAGAACGCGGGCCAAGTGATCCCGATATTCAGGAGAAGCGTTAAGGTCTGTTGGCGCATCAGTTCCTTCAGCCGCAACTTCAGCAGCTTCTGTCGCCGAAGCACCTCCCGCTAATGCAGACTCCACCGCTTCAGCGCGAAGGGGTGTAGAACCCATGTTGACCAATGAAACTTGTGTTGCGCCGTTGACTTCAACCGCTGCAACTCCCACAATCGCCCAGTCCTGTGCCCGCCGATTAAATTTCTGATAGTTCCAAGAAGCTCCCGGGGCCTTCGGGACTCGCACCTCGGTCAACATCTCGTCTTCAGCCAGTGAAGACTCAAAATATCCGGTGAAGAAATCAGCCACAGCAATCTCGCGCGACCCGCCGGGCCCTTCAGCAATGAGCGAACCCCCTAAAGCCAAAATAGCGGCGGGCAGGTCTGATGCCGGATCAGAATGGGCTAACGATCCGCCAATTGTCCCCCGATGTCGAACTTGAGGGTCTCCAACCTTGCTAGCTACATGAGCTAGAAGAGGGCACTCTGCCAGCAAAAGGTCGCTCGTCTCGAGCAATCGGTGTTTTGTTAACGCTCCAATAGCGAAGTGATCTCCACAATCGTTGATGTAACTGAGATCTTCAACGCCTGCTATATCAACAAGAACACTTGGCACGGCAAGTCGTAACTTCATCATAGGTATAAGCGAGTGACCTCCTGCAAGCAGTTTTGCTTCGTCTCCATGCTCAACAATCAAGGCGATCGCTTCTTCTGCTGAATCGGCTTTTTTGTAGTCAAAGGCAGCTGGAATCATTTACTTAGCCCTTCAACTCACGTCTTGACCGCTACAGGCCAGGACTGCTTTAACAATGTTGTGATATCCGGTACATCTGCAGAGGTTTCCTTCGAGTCCTTCTCGAACTTCCGCCTCGGTGGGGACTGGATTTTCTTCAAGTAAGGAACATGCCGCCATAACCATCCCCGGTGTGCAATAACCACACTGCAAACCATGGTTATTTTGAAAGCTTTCTTGCATGGGGTGAAGTTCATCCGAAGAAGGGGCAAGGCCCTCGATGGTGGTTACTTCCTGACCGTCAGCCTGAACGGCCAACATCGTGCAGGATTTGACTGATTCACCATTCAAATGAACCGTGCATGCTCCGCAGGAGGAGGTGTCGCAACCCACATTTGTGCCAGTAAGCCCAAGTTCGTCGCGCAGGTAATAAACGAGCAACGTTCTGGGCTCGACCTCACTCACACGGCCTGTTCCATTTACTGCAACGCTGATTTCCACAGTTGTTCCCTTCCTCCAACAGTAGGGCGACCCTTAGGTCGGACTCAATCATGCCCTATTCAAGGCCTTAGTGCCTCACCGAATCATCCACTTCTTTGATTGATTTAGAAAAGAGTCTGCACGCAAGGCAAGTGACAAAAGTCTTTCAGGTGAGAATAGAGCCCAGAAACACCAAACTTTTGTAGAACTTTTTCCTAGTTTTCTGGGCTATAAGCATCTATTTCAAATAAGAATTAGATAGTTTTTGTGCATGCCAATGGTGGAAACAGCAACAGCGGCGCAAGCCAATACAAAGAACCAGATTTTGGAAAACGCCCGGCAATTATTCGCCGAACATGGCTACGACGGAACCTCAATTCGGCAGTTGACCTCGAGCCTAAATATCACCCCTGCCGCGCTCTACTATCACTTCGCCTCCAAAAATGATGTTCTCGAGGGTCTAGCTGCTCAGCTTCACGACAGCAGTGACGAGTTACTCCAACGGATTAGTACCTTTGACCAAAGCACCGAGTCAATGCGAGAAGCCCTAAATCAGTATTACGACTTACTCGCCGACGATATCCAAGTCTTTCGGTTGGTTTGGAACGACGCCGCGATTCAGCACAGCCCCATCGGACAACGACTCAGATCTCAAGCCAGAGATTTCTACGCTTATTTGGTCGGCCCTAATCCCTCCGTTGAGGACAGAATGCGGGCTGCCGGGGCAGTAGGAATAATAAGACTCTCACTCGAACAGCGTGGCGTCGACCCCGACAAGCACAAAGAAGTAATTGTTGAGCGCGCTTTTCAGGTCATGACAGACCTGTAAAGCAAAAACGCTTTTATTTCGATTGGCCTGTAATTAGATATTCGACACCGGGTAGGTACCAAGCTTGGGGGAGATCAATAACATCGCTTGGCACTACAACTCGAAAGAGTTCATCGCCTGGACGCACCAGTGACATCTGCTTTCTGGCTTCGCGCTCAATAATCTCTTTATCTGCGGCTCTGTCGATCCGAGACTCGAGATCCGAACGTCGTTGCTCAAGCTCCAATAACTGCTGTTTCGCTTGCTCAATACTGGTTCCCTGATTTCTGTATTGTCGGAACGGGAGCAAAGTCGCTGCAGCAAGCGCCATTACTGCCGCTACAACGACAAAAACCAAGGTCCGTCGTCCAAATCGACCGAGGCGAAACTTGATAACTAGCGATACAAAACGTCCAGACGACGAGAACCTGCCGAACCGGCCATTCTTGCCGGATGCCTCCGCATTCGACTTCTTAACTAACTCAGTCAAGCGCCAACGCTTCCTGGCCTAGGTATTCGGCGGCTTCACCCAAGTCTTGCTCAATCCGAAGCAGTTGGTTGTATTTAGCGACTCGGTCTGAGCGCGCCGGCGCTCCCGTTTTGATTTGTCCACAGTTGGTAGCAACGGCCAAATCAGCAATAGTTGTGTCTTCTGTCTCTCCAGAGCGATGCGACATCACACTTGTGTATCCACTAGAAGTCGCTAGTTGAACTGTTTCTAAAGTCTCAGTGAGACTTCCAATTTGATTAACTTTAACGAGAATTGAATTGGCGATACCTCGCTCTACCCCATCCTCGAGCCGCTGACTATTAGTAACAAACAAGTCATCACCAACCAATTGAATTTTCTTGCCGAGTGCTGCGGTAAGCGCAGACCAACCCTCAAAATCTTCTTCATCCATTCCATCTTCTATGGACACAATGGGGTATCGACTGCAAAGATCCGCCAAATACTCCGCAAACGCAGCCGATTCGAGACTTCGGCCCTCACCTACTAGTTGGTACTTTCCGTCGCTATAAAATTCCGTAGCAGCGGCATCGATAGTCAGAGCTATTTCTTCGCCAGGACTAAACCCAGCCCGCTCGATAGCTTCGACCAACAAAGCGAGCGCTTCTTCATTGCTGACTAAGTCAGGAGCAAAGCCACCCTCGTCGCCAATCGCTGTTGACAGCCCCCGTTCCTTAAGTACTGACTTTAAAACGTGATAGGTCTCGATTCCCCAGCGCAAGGCTTCAGAAAAGGACGCTGCTCCGATCGGCATGATCATGAATTCTTGAAGATCAACATTGTTATCCGCGTGTTCACCCCCGTTTATCACGTTCATCATCGGGACAGGCAGAACATGGGCGTTCGCTCCCCCCAGATAGCGATACAAGGGGGTTCTCGTTTCCATCGCAGCAGCGTGGGCATTAGCCAGGGATACCCCCAATATGGCGTTTGCGCCCAGTCGACTTTTATTGTGGGTGCCGTCTAGATCGATCATTTTCGCGTCGATGACACGCTGATCTAAAGCCTCAGTCCCAACCAGCGCATCAAAGATCTGTTGGTTAATATGACCCACTGCTCTGAGGACACCCTTACCGCCAAACCTTTCCTCTCCATCACGCATTTCGACCGCTTCGAACTGGCCAGTCGAAGCTCCCGACGGGACTTGAGCCCTTCCTTGAGCTCCGCTCTCCAACAAGACTTCAGCTTCGACTGTGGGGTTTCCTCGAGAGTCAATGATCTCTCGGCCCGACACATTCACAATTCTGCTCATCGAACTTCTCCAAGCAAGTTTTCGCACCTATGGGCAGCCATAAGATCAAGATTGATGGTAGCTGCGAGTTAGAGAAATAGAGGCTCCAAGCACCAGTCTTTATCGGCCTTGAGCACCTATAGAAACGGTTTAGAAATCTAGTTTGCTCTACTTTTTTTCGAATTCGCCGTTTCTCGTTCAGCTGCTTTGATCGTTTGCCATTGCTCAACTAACTCTTCTTTAGTTGGCATGGGTGAACCAGAGTTCCTATCGAAGATATGTGGGTGGCGTCGAATCATTTTGTTTCGAACCTCGCGTGCTACGTCGGCTAAGTCAAAAGTCTTTTCTTCCTCTCCAATTACACTTTGCATAATTATGTGGAATAGAAGATCGCCAAGTTCCTCAACTAGATCTTCAAGTGAACCCTCACCTTTTTCTGCTAACTCAATGGCCTCCACAACCTCGTTCGCCTCTTCTAAAAGGCCAGGGATAAGGCTCACATGGGTTTGATCCATATCCCATGGACATTCCGATCGGAGTCGACGAACTAGCGCATGTAAGTCGACTATCAGCCGAGCTAAATCGCTACGAGGTAGTTCCGGGATCCAAAGCGAGGTCAGGTGGTCCGGTTCAAAACCTAAGTCTAAATTTTCCCACTCGACTTCGAAAACTGCTTCGTCTTCAAGGCCTAGACGTTGAAGCACTGTTACTTTCGGAGGTTCCTCAACATCAATCGAAAGTTTGATACCCGAAAGAGCGGACCTATTATCGCATTGAGCGACTAGCAGTGGACCCTTTAGCCCAGTGACTTCAGTACCAAATGCTTGGGCGTCAACGATGCTGACGTTGCGCGCTATCGGATCGACCTGAAGCCTCTCCCAAACCAGGTCTAGGAATGAAACTCCTGGGAGTATTTCGACGCTCACTTCTTCACGCTGGCGGAGAAGTTCGACCGTTCGCTCTGCAATTAGCGGTGAACCAGGGACGAGGTAGCCAATCGTTCCTAGATCTGTTGACTCCCGAACCAATTGCTCAACCATGACTTCATGGATACCTGCTTCGTCCCGCTGCGACTCATACAGATGATCAAAGGAGTCCAAATCCTCAAACACATAGGCACATGGGTGTTTTCTAGTTCGCAGAAATGTGAGGTGAGTCCTGACTAACTTTAGAACTGCGTCCGGTATTAGATCTGCGTCTCCTGGGCCCAGCCCACCAATAATAATCTTTGGCAAGTTAGAACTACCGGCTTGGAACAACTGAAAGCCCGACGGGATCCCAGACGCCAAGTTTTGTCTCCACGACTACCTCATATTCGACTACTAGGTCTGCTAAGACTTGCTGGGCGAATGGGCCGAGCCGGGTCGGGTTTGCATCTTCGCTTTTAAGCTCTCGAACGTTAAAAATCATCCATAAACGGCCTGTGGAGCTGAAGTCCGATGGCATGGAAACGATTTCAGATATATCTCCAGCCTTCATTTTCCCTAGAGGCGCAGCACTTTCACCAAAGGTGTTGGCCCATGCCAGTAAGTCTTCACAACCAACATCGCCATTAGGCCAACGTGACGTTCCTTGTGCGTTGACGTCCGAGGCCACCACCTCGGCTGGCTCTCCTGCCTCAATCCGCTCTTTCGCTGTTTTCACCTCAGCTTCAGTCTCGGTGGCAATGAGCGTGATGCAATGCGGGGTAGCGAACTTTTCTAAGCGCGGATCAGCTATCAGCGCCTGCTCTTGTGCCCATGCCTCAAAGCCGCCAGAAATGTGTGCTTGAACTTGGTCATTCAAGCTTTCATCATCTCCAGTAAAATCAATATCAAATCCGGCGTCGTTGATGACGACAGCCGCTAGCCGCAGTCTCAACATTGATGTCATGCGAGCGAGGAAAACCTCATTTGTCGGGTTCTCAGGGTCGGCAAGTCGACTGGGTGGCGACTTCGCGAGACTCGTCAGAACAGTCTCCACGTTCAGGCTCCCTCCTGGGTAGAACGCAACAACTTTCGTTCGATCCGCCAGCGAAACTGCCATTTCGTAGTCGCTGCGCAGAGCAACACCATCCCCATCTTGATCGATCCGATCAAAAATTTCGTCTCGGGCTGACCCACTTAACGATTCAGCGCTTTCACCACACCCAGGAACCGTTAGAAGAATCAACAACAAAGAAACGACGGCTCTACCAATTATGTTCTTGCCACGATTAACTACCACGCTCGAAATGGTACGGGCTGAATGACCTATTTAGGGGGTCGGAGTTCACGAAGGAACGAATAGACCTGTCCAGGGAGCATCGAACTCACTGGTTCGGCATGAATTGTGACCTCATATAAGTCCTCTTTGTAAGTACCGCCGGTGTAAGGCCCCTCATTGGTTAGCCGTCTAAAACGAACTTGTTCACTTTGGCTCAGTTCCATCGGGGAAATTCTGATTCGGTTACGATTTGAGACATTTATATCGGTCACTTCGAGACGGACACATTCAGACCTCAACAACGCTATGTGTAAAAGTGTTTTTGCTGGATCTGGGATCGGGCCGTACCTATCAACCCACTCGGCTTCTATATCTGCGACTTCTACGAGTTCACTTACATTTGCAAGCCTTCGGTATGCCTCAAGCCGCTGCTCTTCAGCTTCGACATAGTCCACCGGTAAGTAGGCCTTAATCGGCAAATCAATTTTTATTTCCGAGGCTTTTTGAGTTTCTTCGCCTTTTAGCTCCGCTACGGCTTCGGTAACCATCTCGCAGTAAAGGTCATACCCGACTGCGGCTATGTGGCCCGATTGCGCACCTCCTAGTAAATTGCCAGCACCTCTAATCTCAAGGTCCCTCATAGCAATTCGGAAACCCGAACCAAGCTGGGTCGACTCCCCAATTGTCTTTAATCTCTCGAAAGCTTTTTCGGTCAGGACACGATTCTGTGGGAAAAACAAATATGCATAAGCTCGTTGTCCAGATCTTCCGACTCGACCGCGAAGCTGATGTAACTGACCCAGGCCCATCAAATCGGCTCTGTCGACGACAAGCGTATTTACACTTGGCATATCAATCCCCGATTCGATGATCGTTGTACACACGAGAACGTCATAGGTTTGCTCCCAAAAATCTATAACGACTTTTTCGAGAGAGCCTTCGTCCATCTGGCCGTGTGCAACACCTATACGTGCTTCTGGGACCATTTCCTGCAGTCGTGCCGCTACTTCAGAAATATCCTCAACTCTGTTATGGACAAAAAATACTTGACCTTCGCGAAGAAGCTCTCGGCGGATCGCTTCCGTCACAGCCCGTTCGTCGTACTCACCAACATGAGTCAAAATCGGGAGTCTTTCAGCGGGAGCTGTCTGCAGTAGAGACAGATCTCTTATACCAGTAAGGCTCATCTCCAAAGTTCGTGGGATCGGAGTGGCGCTCAAAGTCAACACGTCGACATCAGTTTTGAATCTCTTAATTGTCTCCTTATGCACAACTCCAAATCGCTGCTCTTCATCAATAACCAAAAGTCCAAGGTTTTTGAATTTCATATCTTCGGAGAGCATCCGATGAGTACCGATCAACACATCAACGCTTCCATCCTTAACTGCAGATACGACCTTTTTTTGTTGAGAAGGAGTGAGGAAACGACTTAAAGCCTCGACCCGCACAGGATGGGCGGCGAATCTATCTTCGAAAGTTTGGTGGTGTTGTTGCGCCAAAAGAGTGGTTGGCACTAACACCGCTACCTGCCTTCCTTCACCAATAGCGCTGAACGCTGCTCGCATAGCTACTTCAGTTTTCCCGAACCCTACGTCGCCACAAATTAAACGGTCCATAGGGTGCGGGGATTCCATGTCAGATAACACATCTTGGATAGCGCCAAGTTGGTCGGGGGTTTCTTCAAAAGTAAACGAATCAGAAAGTTCTCTCATCCATGGCGTATCTGCTGGGAAAGAATGACCAGAGCTCTGCAGTCTCGACTGGTAGAGAACTACTAATTCTTGTGCAATTTCAGCGACAGCAGATCGGACACGATCTTTCTGTTTGGCGAAGTCAGTTCCGCCCATACGACTTAACGTCGGAGTTTCCCCACCTATGTAGGGTCGAATGAGCTCGATCTGATCACTAGGCAAATACAACTTATCCGTGCCTTTAAAATCTAAAACCAGATAGTCACGCTCAGAACCCATCAAAGTTCTGTGTTCCATTCCTATATATCGAGCAACACCATGGTGGTGATGAACTACATAGTCACCTGTTTGAAGATCTTCAAAGGTTCGCTGAGCTCCTTGAACTGGTCGAGGCGGTCTGTGGGTTCTGCGCCTACCTGTTATATCTCTTTCAGTAAGAACAGCTATCGACAGGTCCGACGCTATGAAACCCTCCTGAATGGGTGCTGCCACCACGTGGCCGCCAACTTGTCCTTTATAAAGACCGTTTTCGTGCAGTTCTAACTCAATGTTTTCTGCGCGCATCGTCTCGGCCATTCGCTGAGCGGATCCCTGACCGCTAGCGGCCAGCACCACTCGCATTCCGGGCTGCTTGGCCAGTTCTCTGATTTGATTGAGGAGACGATCTGGGTTGCCGACGGCTGTCTCCCAAGGCCGAATTTCGAATCGAGCCTGAGAAGGGTTCGACGAAGTGCCTGCCACTGTCCAGACGTTCGAGCGGCAATCCCTAAGCACCCGCTCAAAGGGCACGTGGAGCTTCGGAAATACCCTCGGATTTCCGGCTGAGTCCAACGCCTCCCAAGTCGTCGCAAGTGTCTGAGCTAAGTCTTCCTCTTCAGCTATTAGTTCTGAGGAACGGTCTTTCAGAAGCTTGGGGTCCAACAGCAAAACCAATGCGTCCGATTGAAGCAGGTCGCCCAGAACCAGCTCTTCTTCCATTAGCCATGGAAGCCATGATTCCATCCCATCAAAAAACTCTCCGACGGCTAAACGATCCCATTGTTCACGACCCCATGGTTCGGCCTCAAAAAGCGCGCTAGCTCGCTCTCGTATTTGGATTGTTGGTAACAACTCGCGTGCTGGGGGAATAGCTACAGAGTCAATCTCAACTGTTGACCGCTGATCAGAAACCGAGAACTCGCTCAGGCGTTCAAGCTCGTCCCCCCAAAGATCTACTCTGACGGGATAAGCACTAGTTGCGGGAAAAATATCCAAGATCCCACCCCTGACAGCAAATTCACCTCTGTGTTCGACTTGAAATTCGCGGCGGTATCCGTTCGCGACCAAAGACGTTGCAAGTTTGGATAAATCAGCCCTATCTCCTCTTCTCAGCTCGAGAACTTCAACATCTCGGACCTCCGGGTTTATCCGCTGGAGAAGAGAACGTACGGGGGCCACTAAAACATCGGGACCTCGCCCTGTTTGAATTCCATGCAATATTTCGAGGCGGTTACCCATCGTCTCTGTTGCTGGGCTTATTCGCTCGAAGGGCAAGGTTTCCCAAGCTGGGAAGTACCGAACACGATCCTTACCAAGCCAAATTTCAAGGTCATCACACAAAGTCTCTGCTTCTCTAGCAGTGGACGTCACGACCACAATCGGTTTCTGAGTACTTACTTCGGCGATGCCTGCAACAAAAAAAGCTCGGCCCGCCTGTGCCACTACTACTTCAGCGCTTTTGCGGCCGAGTAGTTGCGAAAGGAGCTGGTCATCAGCGAGGTGGCGCGGCAATCCAGCTAAGGCGCCCTTCGACATCACGATTGAAGACCGTTGATCTTGTTCATCGCTTGCTCAACGCCGTCTGCCAAGACCATCTCTATTGCATCGACACCAACGTTTGCTGCGAGGTCCAGTCGCACTCGATCTTCCGTCGCCGGTTTCTTAAGGACCCAGTTGCGGCCGTTTCGGGGATCGGGTGGTTTACCAACCCCGATTCTGATCCGGACAAAACCATCGTTACCAAGGTGCTGGCGAATAGATTTCAGACCATTGTGACCGGCCGCTGATCCGCCTCGTTTGACTTTCACTCGACCAGGTTCTAAGTCAAGTTCGTCGTGCACGACTATGAGCCTTGCAACATCATCGACGCCATTTCGACGAATCAGGGACGCTACTGATTCCCCGCTCAAGTTCATAAACGTCGTTGGGCAAGCCAAGACCACTCGTTTCCCGACCACCTGGACGACTGCTTTGCGCGATCGGTCCGCTTTCGAGATTTCTAGCGATACGGACTCTCTCGCTGCGAGCTTATCGATTACCTCGTAGCCAAGATTGTGTCGTGTCCCGAGAAACTTGTCACCCGGATTACCTAGCCCTACGACTAGGTAGTCAGCCGGAGTACCGCGACGTTGCGCTGCCCGGCGAAACACCGACACCGCTGGTCAGCTTAGCTATCTTCGCCAGCGTCTTCGTCAGACGCCTCACCGGCTTCGACAGCATCGCCGCCCATCGCATCATCTTCGCCCAATCCATCGGAATCCTCGCCGCCGGTCTCTTCGGCAGCAACGGCAGCTCGACTTCGTTGTCCAATAGCGATCAGCGAGTCATCTTCAACTTGAGCGACGACACCAGTTCCCATCTCAAGATCAGACACACGAATAGAGTTATCTATAGACATTTCAGAGATGTCAACTTCAAAGACCTGAGGAATGTTCCCCGCTGGTGCCTCAACGGTGAGGGTCATCATCTGTTGCTGGACTACTGCCCCTTCTTGTCGCACTAGAACAGCGTCACCGACCAGAGCGATCGGGACATCAACAATTAGTCGCTGATCTATGTCGATGAGCATGAAATCTACGTGAGTAACGCGGTTCGCAATCGGATCACGTTGCATATTCTTTACGATTGTCAGATAGTCACTACCGTCGACATCAAGGGTTATTACAGCGTTCGGGCCTGCGGCATTTAAAGTTGCTCGAAACTTGGGCCGATCCAAAGTGACTGATAACGGCTCAGAACCCTGGCCGTAAACAACTGCTGGGATCTTGTCATCGCGTCGTAAACGCCGAGAAGATCGACTGCCATGGTCTTGGCGGCTTTCAGCCTCAAGCTTCAGATCTGACGACATCGCTGGTGACTCCTGGAAATAGATCTAATACGGACCAGTTTTCTATAAGGGTCCTGAACGGCTGACCATTGTAGAGCCAAGGGCTACTCATCACTCACACAAAACCAGACGTTGTTAACTATGAATGGTTTTCCCCATCAAAGATTTCTGACACCGACGTGTCTTCGAAGACTGATTCCAGAGCGTCAGCAAGAATACCTGCTGCGCTCAACACCTCTAGTTTGTCGAATCGTTTTGAGTCCGGTAGCGGGACGGTATCGGTGACAACAACCCTGCTCAGGGCTGAGCTCTCTAAACGTTCAACTGCTGGGCCAGAAAATACGGCGTGTGTGGTGGCGCACAGTACGTCGGCGGCACCATGTTCAGTCAACGTGTCGACAGCTGCGCATATTGTTCCAGCAGTGTCGACCATGTCATCAATGATCACACAAGTTCGCCCGTTAACGTCACCCATAACACCAAGTGCTTCGACTTCATTCGCTGCATTTAGCGAGCGTCTCTTATAGATAGTCGCTACTTCACAGTCAAGCTTCTTCGCGTATCGCTCTGCCACCTTAACCCGACCCGTGTCTGGCGAAACAATGACAGACCCATCAGGAATAACTGCGTCTAAATATTCAATCAAGACTGGAGCCGCCGTCAAATGGTCAACTGGACCTTCAAAGAATCCCTGTATTTGGCCACTATGCAGGTCGATGCTCACGAGACGGTCGGCACCAGCTTGTCTCAAAAGGTCTGAGATCAGGCGGGCAGTTATAGGTTCTCGACCCTGAGCTTTTCTGTCTTGTCTCGCATAGCCGTAAAAGGGGGCAACTGCGGTTATGCGTTTTGCAGAAGCTCGTCGAGCGGCATCCACCATTATCAAGTGCTCCATGATGGCGTCATTCACGCTCATGTTTTCTGTTGCGGCATGAGTTTGAATGATGAACACATCCCCTCCGCGAACCGATTCCTCAAAACGACACTTAATCTCGCCGTTAGCAAAATCAATCAGTCCAGGGTCACCCAGATCGATACCCAGATGATGCGCTATTTCTTGGGCTAACACAGGATTCGCTCGGCCTGTAAACAGGTGCAATCGCTTTTTGGTTACTAGTTCCATCGCTTCTCCTGCTCTGATAAGAGCTGTAGAACGGTTCTGTGACAGTAGCTGATGCGTACCTGTCTGCCAGCGCTAAAACTACAAGAACTCAAATTTGACAATGCTTGCAGGTCTTGACATACAGGGGCCAATATTTTGCCATAACGAAATCGCCGCGTTTGAGGTCACAAAGTGAGCCATTCGACCCACTATTTCACATCCGTTCTTGCTCTTAGCAACGTTTCACACTCCACTAGCTGTTCTTGCGTGTTGACGCCACGCACTTCGTCAGCTTCCTCAACAACCACTCCCGTTACCAGGTGGCCACTCTTACTCAATAGTTCAATCACGTCGGTGAGGTAGTACTCGTTTTGAGAATTAGAACTTTCTACCTTTGCGAGTGTCTGAGACAGCAGTAGCGAATTAAAGCAGTAAACGGACGTATTCACTTCGTTAATATCTAGTTCGGCCGGTCCCGCATCTGCATGTTCCACAACCCGCTCAATTCGCCCATTTTGGTCCCTGATGATCCGGCCGTAGCCCGATGGGTCCTCAAACTTCGCTGTCAGCAAAGTAGCGGCGGACCTTACCTTTTGGTGGTGTTCTTGCATCTGGATCAAAGTCTCAGACGTAAGAAGTGGCATGTCCCCCGGCAACACGAGTACATCGAAATCCAGTTCCGATGCTTCATCAATGCCAAAGCTCTGGAGCCCAATGCGAGCAGCATCAGCAGTCCCACGCCTCACTCTTTGTTCTACGAACTCAAACCTAGATGAGTCACCTGATAGCTGGGTCAAAGTTTCAGCGACAAGCTTTGCTTGGTTGCCGACTACTACAACAACACCTTCAAGATTAATTTTCTCGAGTGCGTTCAGCATGCGCAGCGTCATTGGTACGCCATCGACTAGGTGCAGGGGTTTTGGCAGCGTCGACAGCATTCGTGAGCCATCGCCGGCAGCTAGAACTATTGCCCTCATGCGATCCCTCGCGGAATTCTGTTTCGCTTCGAGAGGATCCATTTCTTAGTAGGAAAGCACACGGCAAAAAAGTCCTAGACAATCTGTTCGGGGAGGAGGGCTCGAACCTCCATTGTCGGGATCAAAACCCGATGTCCTGCCAATTGAACGATCCCCGACCGTCGAAGTGCCATGAGCACTGGGCCGTCAGCCCTAGCTTAACGACGAGAACTGCGCAATATCGGCCGATTGCATTAACAATGTCATCCTTCCTCACGTTGGGTCTTGGCCGCAGTTCAGCTACCCTGCAGGTTCTCATGGGATCCCTAGTAAAAAAGCGTCGTAAACGCATGCGTAAGAAGAAGCACAAGAAGATGCTTCGTCGCACCCGCTATCAAAGAAACAAGTAGCTAATTCTGGCTAGGACGATTAGTCCACTGAGTTTTTTTTCACAGCACTGTTTTGAGGCAGCGTCTTGACGTTTATTGAACCGACGCCACAATGGACAAATTTTTCGTGTCGACCTTCTACAAACCATGTTCCGCCACTGCCGGCTAGGCGAGCTTGCTTTCCAGTTGCCTTAGTGAGTGCATCTCGCCAACTACTCAACTCAGGTGCCACGACGAGCGCGGCAGGCTCTAGATCATTACCGTGATCGCCCTCGGGACCACCTAATTCATCCCATGTCCGGTAAACCTCTTGGGTCGAAATCCCGAAGGGTGGAATAAGAAGAGTAATTTCGCGTTCCAGAAACGGCAATGGTCGAAGTTTTTCACCTATTCCTTGAACACGGGCTCGGCCCCCGTTTAGGCAAAACCCGATATCAGCACCTAGTGCACTGGCGGCTATAGGGTCATTGAAATTCGCCCACCGCAAAATTGCTGCAGCATTGCTAGAGCCGCCACCTAGTCCAGCTCCCGCAGGGATTCTTTTATGAATCACCACATCTGCCGAACGGTGAACTAGGTCTAGTGCACGATTCACGAGATTGTTGCGGTCCGTCGGGATATCGAATCCAGAATCCGATGATAGGACCGTTAATTTTGACCCGTCTTTGATAAACATCTCATCACAGAGATCGACTGACACCATTTCGGCGTCGATTAAGTGATAGCCGTCAGAGCGACGGCCCTCCACACTGAGAGAGAGGGTCAACTTAGCTGGGCAAATGAGATGGTCGGTTTTCACAGTTCGATTTTCGTTGATTCTTGGGCAAGGGTTATCCACCTATCTAGCTCAACTTCTTCAGGTCGAGATGTGGGAGGGATGCCCGCACTTTCCAGGATGTCTTCTTCGACTCGTCCTTTGAGACTTTTTCGCAGCATTTTACGGCGTTGATTGAAGGCAATCCGAACCAGGTCTATCAGTTCGTCTTCAATGTGTTTTTCGACGATTCGCTCTACTCGTTCTACAGCTACCAAAGCAGAGCTCACTCGGGGTTGCGGGTAGAAGACTGAAGGAGATACGTGCCCAACAATTGATGCATTTCCTCTCAGGGCAACCCGCACTGACACTCCGCTGTATGCAGCATCGCCGACTGAGGCAGCTATCCGTTCTCCAGCTTCTTGCTGAACCATGACCAAAAGACGGGTCACAGCCGGAACCTCATCTAAGACGGTGAGTACTACGTTCGTCGCAATGTTGTAGGGAAGATTTGCTACGAGGTCCCAACCGGGCGTCGGTAGCATTTCGTTCCACGAAAGGGAGCGCACATCTGCCTCTATTATTTGAGCCCGATCACCGACGATGGAATTGAGTATCGGTATTAGCGTTCTGTCAGTCTCGATAGCTACCACCGATGCTCCGGTTTCGGCTAGCGCTAGCGTCAGCGACCCCAATCCCGCCCCGATTTCTATTACACGGCTGCCTTCCCCTACCCCGGATAGTCGAGCTATACGCCTGACAGTGTTCGGATCGACAACAAAGTTTTGTCCGAGGCTCTTTTTCGGATCTATGTCTGCTTCGCTCAGCAATCGCCGGACGTCAGCTACCGATAACGTCATTCCCTCACCTGCCACTTGGACCAACCGAAATATTGTTTACAACCCGGCCAACCATTCCAACCTTGAGCCTGCCATAGAAGGTTGGCCCGATAGATCTGCTCCTCTTTGCTGGCATCAGCTGGACTTCCCTCGCCTCCCATCCACTGCCATGAGCCCAATGCAAATTGGAGGCCTCCGAAATATCCATTTCCAGTGTCCACATCCCAAGTCTGTCTTGACTCGCACCATGCCATCCGCTCCCACATCTCAAGACTCGGCCAGGTGTCAGAGTAAGGCTGCCCAAAAACGATTGCCGTCGTTCCCTGCTCTGGTTCGAAAGATTCTTTAGTTGCTCCATCGCTAACAGGAGCGGCTGTTGTTGTTGGTGTCGTTGTCGTTGTCGTTGTCGTTGTCGTTGTCGTTGTCGTCGAAACAACGGTCGTGCCTATGAACCTGGCCGCTGTTGTTTGCGTGGGGGACGGACTTGACTGTCGATCAGAAGTTCCCGGTGAATGCGTTGTCGAGACTGTTGTCGTTGTTGGAACTGATGGGGGTAGGGGTGTCGTGGATATGTAGCTGGTGCTTGATGTATCCGAAATAGTGATCACGGGACGCGTTGTTTCGGAACTTGGAGTTGGTCCAGCCGAAGCTGCCCCGTTTATCGGGCTTTCCGCCTGGAATTGAATTCCTAAAAATAAGTCGCCCACTAGCGACACCGCCAGATTCCCCACTCTAAAGCCAGCCAAGGAGAGATCCGGAGTTGAGGACTCGGTAAGTTTTCGATTAGTTGGCTGGGGGGTGGGTTTGCCGGACGTGGATTCTGACTCGGTGATCGACACGGCGGCTACACCTATCACCGCAATTCCTAGAAGCAAGAGTACGGCATGTCTGTTCCACCTCTTTAGGAGCGCAGGTTGCACCGCATACCACCCAATCTTGCTGCTACTTAATTGAGCCTACTGACTGACAAGATTTCTCTTGTCAGTCACCTAATCCGTAAAAGTCTGAAGCCGTGCTCCAAGACTCCGCAGCTACTGTTTCAACCTCAACGCCACGCGCTGCTGCAACGCCTTCGCCCACAAATGTGACCCACGAAGGATGATTCTGCTTTCCTCTTTTGGGGACTGGCGCCAAGTACGGGGCGTCAGTTTCAACCATGTAACGATCTGCCGGGGCTAGCGCAGCTGCTTCACGTAACTCCGGTGCGCTGGGAAATGTGATTATCCCGCTAAACGACAAATATGCGCCTCTCTGAAGTCCGGCCTCCGCCTCTTCAGGTCCACCTGTAAAGCAATGAAAAACTGTTTTGCTAGGAATGCCTTCAAGATCGAGTATGTCGAATGTGTCGTCCCAAGCATCTCTGGTATGGATTACTAACGGCAGCGCACGTTGGTGGGCTAGCTGAATTTGCTTAGCGAATATTTCCCGTTGAATGTTTCGAGGCGAGTTGTCGTAGTGATAGTCGAGTCCACACTCTCCAATCGCGACCACCTTTGGAGAAGCTGCTATTTCCTCCAAACCATCAATTCCATCTTTTGCATCATGCGGATGGACACCCGCTGTAGCCCAGACTCCGTCAATCTCATTAGCGCGTGTTATGCACTTGAGGCTGTGTTCTATTGAGGTCCCAACATCGATGAGCCTATGAACACCCGCCTCTTTGGCAGTTTGCACCATTTGTAAGGCGAGCTCCGGGTCATCTGGCAGATGGCAGTGATTATCTGTCCACTTCATTTCGGTCATTTGAACCGAGGGAACAGGGGGTCACCCTTGAGGACCGGAAGTCCACCTGGGTATTGACCCCATTTGATGCTGTCTGGCAACCGTTGTTGCGTGTGGTCTGCGTCAAGTCCTATCCGACGACGAATTTCACTACACGCGTTCGGCACCGCCGGCGAAGCCAAGATTGAAACGATCCGCAGAATCTCAAGAGCATCCCCCAAAACAGCGTCCACTGCGGGGCCGGGCTCGGATTTCCAGGGTTCAGCATTTTCAAGATAGGCATTTGTTTCGCGAATAATTTTCCAGGTCGCATCGAGAGCTTCGGAAGGCGCAATCCGTGCCCACCCGTCAGCAATTTTTTTGTATTCTTCTTCAACGATTTCAGCTAACGGGCTGTCAGGGTTTGCGGGCGGACCAACTCCCCCACACTTTGATGTAACTACTGTTGTTACTCGACTGAGTAAATTTCCTAGGTTGTTAGCTAGGTCTGCGTTGTAGCGAGCTGTCATTCCCTCATGACTAAAGTCGCCATCCGGTCCAAAGGTTTGGTCATGCAAAAAATGATGCCTCACCCCATCAACACCGAAATCTTCTACTAGGTCAGCTGGGGCGATCTGATTCAGCCGAGTCTTCGACATCTTTTCTCCTCCGACCAGCAAGAAGCCATGAACATGAACGCGCTCAGGTGGAGCAAGACCTGCACTCATCAGCATCGCTGGCCAATACACACAGTGAAAACGGAGAATGTCTTTCCCAATTAGGTGAATCGCAGGCCAGCGGGATTCGAACTCTTGTGGATTATCAACGTAGCCCGCTGCAGTTATGTAATTCGTTAGGGCGTCGAACCATACATATGTGACATGACCTGGATCCCACGGAAGGGGAATGCCCCAGTCAATAGAGGTTCTACTTATTGAGAAGTCCTGCAACCCTTGGTTAATGAATCCCAGTGCTTCATTTCGTTTAGTTGCAGGCTGAACGAAATCAGGGTGAGCGGCGTACCAGTCTTTCAGAGGCTGTTCGTATCGGCTCAACTTGAAGAAATAGTTTTCTTCGGTTACGTGCTCTACCGGTCGACCGTGAATTGGACAATTTCCGTTATCCAGATCAGCTTCGCTGAAATAGGCCTCACAGCTGACGCAATACAGGCCTTCGTATGTTTGAAGGTCAACGTCGCCGTTGTCATAGCAGGCTTGCAACAGCTTTTGCACAGCTGCATAGTGTCGTTCTTCGCTTGTTCGGATGAAATCGTCATTCGATATTTGGAGCTGGTTCCAAGCGTCTTGAAATCTAACTACCGTTCGATCAGCCCATTCGATTGGGGAACAGTCATTTTCTTCAGCTGCACGCTGAACCTTAAGTCCGTGCTCATCGGTCCCGGTGAGAAAGTGGACATCACGCCCTAAAAGCCGATTCCATCTCGCGATGGCATCAGCTGTAATCGTTGTGTACGCATGGCCAATATGGGGCGCATCATTTACGTAATAGATAGGAGTGGTGACGTAATAAGGGTTGGTCACGTCTGACATGGTACCGACCCAACCTTAAGCAAACGTCAGGGTTGAGTGACGGAAGGTTTATTTCCGAATCTCGTGCGCAAGCGAGTAAACACGATTTCGTGCCGCGTTTAAGTTTGCGGCGACCTGACTCACAGCCGAACTTTTAGTCACTCCCTTCATCAATTCAGCTTCCAAAGCGCTAGCAATGGCTTCGTCGCTTACATCTTGTTTAGGGGCGGGGCTTACAACGATGACTATTTCTCCTTTTGCATCGCTGTCAAACTTTTCTAACAACTCACCCAAAGATCCGCGAACCGTTTCCTCAAACAACTTGGTCAGCTCTCGCAGAACCGCTGCTTGGCGGTCAACACCACATGCAGCGACAAGGTCAATAAGAGTTTTTTTGAGCCGTTTGGGCGATTCAAAAATGACTGTGGTTCGGTCATCAGAAGCCACACTCTCAAGTCGCACATCTCGTTCCTGGCCTTTTCTCGGAAGAAACCCTTCCATGACCCACCGATAGGTGGGAAGGCCCGAAAGTGTTAGGGCTGTTAACACAGCACTCGGGCCCGGAACGGCTGAGACACGATGATCGTGGGCTATGACGAAGCTAACCAGATGCTCGCCGGGGTCTGATATCCCGGGCGTTCCTGCATCGCTCACAAGTGCAACGTCTTGGCCTTGATCTAGCAGCTCAACGATAGCCCCCCCAACAGAGGCCTCCGTATGCTCATTAGTCAACATAAGTCGCTGAGCCGATAGGCCCAAGAGTTCTAGAAGTTTCCCAGTCCGACGCGTGTCTTCACATGCGATGACTTGGACTTGCTCGAGGACTTCACAGGCACGTTGAGAAATATCACCCAAGTTCCCTATCGGCGTAGCCACCAGGTAGAGAGTTCCTTTTTTGAGATTTTCGTCAGATTTAGTCATCGGCTCGAACCTGAAAACAGTTTGTCATTCGGAAAGCAATCCCAAACCTTTTTCGAAATTACAAGATTTCTTTCCTTAAACGTTGAATCGAAATTCAACAACATCCCCGTCTTGCATGGAATAGTCCTTGCCTTCTAGTCGAAGTTGCCCTGCGTCTCTCGCTGCAGACCACGACCCCAAAGCAAGTAGATCTTCGTTAGCGATTACTTCAGCTCGAATGAAACCACGTTCAAAATCTGTGTGGATTCTGCCTGCGCATTGGGGGGCCTTCCAACCTTCTTTGAAAGTCCAAGCTCGGGATTCTTGTTCACCAGTCGTCAAAAACGTTCTTAGCCCCAACATTGCATGCGCTGCGCGCACGAATACGGGGAGAGCACCTTCCCCCAACCCTAAGCCTTCGAGCAATTCAGCTCTTTCTTCATCGGGCAGCAAAGCCGCCTCAGCTTCGAGCTGCACCGAAAGGGGGAGAACCTCAGTACCGGGGAGTGCAGTTCCAATAGCTAGCGCTAGTTCATTGGCGTTGTCTAACTGATCCTCTCCTATGTTTAAAACCGCCATCACTGGTTTATTGGTCAAGAGGAAATGTTCTTTTAGGGCAGATCGGCGTTCCTCCGAAAGCTCGGAACGGTAAATCGGAGTTCCTTCTGAAAGCAAATTTAAAGCTTCTTCTAATGCATCTACCTCGGCAACTAGTGCTGCGTCTCGCGGCTCAGCTCTCAACGCCTTTCGGCGCCGGTCGATTCGCGCCTCAACAGACTCAAGATCGGCGAGAGTAAGTTCGATTTCAACGACACGCAGGTGTTCTATAGGATCACTGGGTCCAGGAACGTCTTCGTCAGAAAAAGTTCGCAGGACTAGCACCAATGCATCTACTTCTCTAATGCCTGCGAGGAACTTGTTCCCGAGGCCCTCTCCTTGGCTCGCCCCTTCAACTAGTCCTCCTATATCGACGAACTCAGTTGTTGAGTAGACGACCTTCCGGCTTTCGCTCATTTCGGCAAGCGCATCCAGTCGTTCATCAGGAACTTTCACCACTCCAACGTTCGGGTCAGTAGTAGCAAATGCGTAGGGCGCGGCAAGCGCTCCGCCTCCGGCTAAGGCGTTGAACAAAGAAGACTTACCAGCGTTAGGTAGGCCGACGAATCCAAATCTTTCCATGGGCAGGCGAGGATACCGCCACTCGGAGGTAAGTCACCCTTCAACCGTGAAGACGTTCCCGTGCTGTGAAAGAATCTGAGAAGAAGCTCTTGCATGGAGGAAGTTGTGGGACCACTAAGTGGACTGAAGGTTGTCGAGTTGGCGGGGATCGGACCAGGGCCTTTTTGCGCGATGCTCTTAGCTGACCTTGGAGCCGATGTCGTTAGGGTCGATCGGACAGCTCAAGTCGATCTCGGAATAGATAGGGGGCGAAAATACAACGTTCTCAATAGGAGTCGACGATCGGTCTCAGTTGATCTGAAGAATCCTGACGGGGTTGAAACCGTGCTCAAACTTATTGAGGAGGCTGATGCACTGATTGAGGGGTTTCGCCCAGGAGTCACAGAAAGACTTGGTTTAGGGCCTGAAGAATGTCATCGACGAAACCCAAGATTGGTTTATGGACGAATGACGGGTTGGGGTCAAGACGGGCCGATGGCTCATGCCGCTGGCCACGACATCAACTACATAGCGTTGACTGGAGCGTTGCACGCTATTGGTCCAACAGATAAACCCTCACCTCCCCTTAATCTCATTGGCGATTTTGGTGGCGGGGCAATGTATCTCGCCTTCGGAATATGCGCAGCTCTTCTTGAAGCTAAAACCTCTGGGGAAGGTCAAGTCGTTGACGTTTCAATGACTGAAGGTGCCGCTTCCCTAATGAGTTCCATTTATGGGATGCATGCTTCGGGTCATTGGTCTGACAATCGGGAAGATAATGTCCTCGACGGTGGCTCTTATTATTACGGGGTCTACGAAACATCAGATGGGAAATTCGTCTCCATTGGGTCCATCGAAGGAAAGTTTCATGATGAGCTTCTTGAGCTGACAGGCTTCACAGACGCTCCAACAGAGGACCGGAATGTTCAGGAGAGTTGGGATGAGAAAAAGGCTCGCCTAGGAGAAATAATTAAGTCCAAAAGTCGTGATCAGTGGGACGAAATCATGGCTGGAAGCGACGTCTGTTACGCACCGGTTCTTGACCTATCCGAAGCACCTCGACACCCTCACAATGTTGCTCGCGGTTCTTTCGTTGAGGTAGATGGCGTCATACAGCCAGGGCCAACTCCAAGATTTAGTCGCACGCCGGGTGAGGTTCAAATGCCCCCGCCTGCGCCGGGGCAACACACTATGGAGGTCTTAACTGATTGGGGCTTTTCAAGTGAGGACGTCGAGAAGTTGAAAGATGTCGGAGCTGTTACTTGAGTAGTTCAGTTCCTTATCTCTAGGGAATTCCGTCGGACGCCGATATCATGTCGAAATGTCGAAGCGCAAGAAGAAACTCAAGCTACGCGCTCGTCGTAGCAAGGCCAACCACGGTAAACGGCCAAACTGCGGCAGAGGATAACTGCTTTTTCTAATCAGCTACCCAGTCTTAAGTGCCACAGCTGCCACCACGGCATCTGTTATCAGGCGTGCTCCACTTGATTGGTAGTGAGTACCGTCATCCGTACGAACTTCAAGCAACTCACCATTCTCACGCATAACGTGTTTCGTCCATGCACCACCGGGCGAAACTATCGACGCTGCATTCACCCACACAGAACGCTCGCCATTACTAAAAACCTCTCGAGTTATTGCGTTCACAACATCGGTCAATGGGACCATAAAGGGAACCCTAAAGTGAGGCATTCCCACCCAGATTAGGAGGCGGCCCGGGCGGTCCAAAATTTGAAATATTTCTTGGATTCGTTGCAGGTATTTCTCGGCCCACTCGGCGCTTCCTTTTTCAGTCGGACCTCCCCGAAAGCCCTGCCAGTCATTGCCCCCTATTGACAGCACTATGACTTCGTAGGGACCGTCGGCTACTTCTTCTTCGAGATGTTTCCTCCAATCGAAGTACCAGTCGCTGACAACACCGGTCGACTTTCTGACATCTTCGGTGTAGACCCAACCACCTTCTTCTCTTACTAACTCTCGAAACCCCAGCGCAGGGCCACCAGCTAACGAGTCACCCCCAACCCAGATGTTCAGTGGGTTTGTATCTGTCCTTTCCCGTAATAGCGATCTTTGGTTTGGACGGCTCCAGTAGTAGTAGTGCTCTTCTTGCCCTATGTGTAAATCGACCAGACTCGGCCACCGGTGGTGAGTAGCGCCCCATGGGTCAAACCCAGCGCTTCGGCTATCGCTTAACGCCGACAATTCTGTTTCTTTGCCTTCAGCGCCACCCGGTCCTGCAGCAACCCAACACATCGCGATCACAGACAGAACACAGGCACCAATGCGCAGTTTCATTCGCCCCATAGCCCATCAAGTCCAGGAAACTTTTCGATTTCATCGAGAAGAAACTCCGAAAGCCATTCGCCTCCCCAGTGGCTCAAATGGACGCCATCTGTCAACCGCACATCCGTCAATTTGCCCGACGAGTCAGGAAGGTACCGGGCATATGCTCCATTCTCATCAGTAAATAATGACTGAAGATCGAGATAGTGCACACCCAGCCGCGAATCAGCCTCTAACCGATAGAGATCATTCAACTGCTTCATACGCGAGTCAAACCCCTCTCCACGCATTGGAGGCTGACCAACCCAGAGCACGACCCTTTCTTCCGTACCGGTCGCAAGATCCATAACAAGTGCTATTCGACTCCGATACTCCTCCTCCCATTCAGCGGTGAATCGCTTCAGCCATTGACCTTCATCAGTTTTAATATTCTGAGCATCATTGCCACCAAACATCAGAACCACAGCGTCAGGGTCGTACTCGGTCATCACATCAGATATTCGAGCTGGCCAGTCAAAATAATCAGGGCGACTCAACCCGCTAGCCAGCTTAGGTTCGGATGTAGCTGCGACTAATGAGGACCTTTCTGCCATCCTCACAAAGGTCTCACCGAAAAATTGAACCATTGAATCACCTAGCACCCAGATAGTAAAAGGGTTTCCAGAACTCCAAACCGGCTCCGAAGCTACGGCTGTTGTTTGATCCAGCTCGTATGTAGGAGATGGTTCTTCTAGCGAAAGTGCTGGCCATTCTTCTGCGCTCGGCTGAGGTACTGCCCCAATTTGTTCGCGTCGAAGATCGACCTGATCTTCACCCTCATTACGACCAAGCAGGAAATCACCCACATCTCTAGGCCATGTCAGCTTGAGCGTCGAAGCAATTTTCTCAATCGGGCTCCATATAGCAACGGATACCGATCGACTTCTGCTATCTGGAAGCTGTTCCGCGTCGGCTAACAAAGCCCCAGAGTTAATAGCTGCAGCAAGTATGAACCCAGCTATTCCGCTCAAGAATACTTTCCCAGCCGGAAACCCGCCATGCGGGTGCGGGTTAGGTTCGGTGTAAGTCTCATCTTCCATCAGAATTGAAAATAGATGAAGGGGGCAACGCCCTCCGGTCCAAACAAGTCGATTAAGACCAGTCCAAATCCGAAGGTTAAGCCCTGAACCAGTATTCTTTGGCGACTCAAAATCCGCTTCAGGTCCTCGGACTTCGAATATGGGACAAATTGTGCGGCCATCATGCCAACTAGAAGGAGAACTGAAAGCGAACTGGTTAATTCCGCGGAGCTAGGCAAACTGGCTAGCGCGCGGATCACATCTAGCGCCGAAGAAAGAGAATCGGCTCTAAAAAACACCCAGGCGAAGCAAACAATATGAAAAGTTACGAACCAGCGAATCACTGGATGGTTTCGTCGATTCGGCAAAATTCGCTCCACCGATAGGGCGATTCCGTGGATAAAGCCCCAAATTACAAAATTCCAAGTGCTGCCATGCCATAGTCCTCCCAAAACCATAGTGAGAAGTAAATTGCGATAGGTATCTGACTGTTTGCCGCGATTACCTCCTAGAGGGATGTAGAGGTAATCACGCAACCAAGACGACAGAGTTATGTGCCACCTTTTCCAGAATTCTCTAAGAGAGAGAGCGCTATAAGGTCGATCAAAGTTAGTTGGAAATCTAAATCCGAGAAGCAAGGCGACGCCAATTGCTATATCGGTATAGCCGGAGAAATCGGCATATATCTGGATGGCGTAACCATAAATCCCAATGAGCACATCCTGGCTGCTGTGACTTTCGGGGTTGGAGAAAACGTCATCAACTATGGCACTGGCTAGCCAACTAGATATAACGACTTTCTTGAATAAGCCTCGAAGTATTAGGTGAAAGGCCTCTCCTGAAGCCACTCGTCGAGGATCCGGCTGTTTCCTGATTTGAGGCGCCATTTCAGCGGCGCGCACTATCGGGCCTGCTACTAGCTGTGGGAAAAAAGAGAGGTAAACAGCGAAATCAAGCATCGGCATCGGATCGATATCCCTTCGATGCAGGTCAATGACATAACTCATGGCCTGGAAGGTAAAGAAGGAAATACCCACTGGGAGCGTCAGTTCCAACAACGGGATCGTCGCGCTACTGCCCAACAGATTCGAAAGCTCCACAGCGAAAAAGTCGTAGTACTTAAACACACCTAGAAGCACAAGGTCTCCGACTATCGCTGTACGCATCCAGTTTTTTGCTAGCCGTTTACTCCCAGCACAAAGATGCTTGTCTATCTGAGTTCCCGCCACCCAGTTCGAAGTAATTGCCCATAAGAGGAGGAAAACAAAGCGCCAGTTCCACCAGCCGTAGAAGAAAATACTCACTCCCAACATGACTATTTTCCAAATCATCGGGTGCGGGCGCGTCAACCAGTTAAGGAGAAAGGCGACTAAGAAGAATAGGCCAAAGGCCAAAGTTGGAAAAAGCATCGGTCTACCAAATGGTGAAAGGGCAACGCTATCGTGCCTAGTAAGGCAGGGTGGCTTAGTGAGTGATGCTTCATCAAGACTTTTAGTTCAGCCAGAGGCTTGGCTTGATGCTGATCCAAATCCACGCACCCGCCGCGCTCTGGATCAATTGAACTATCAACCCGAATTACTTACTTCTCACTTCGGCTACAAACTTTCATTCGGAACAGCAGGCCTTAGAGCAGAGCGTGGGATAGGTCCAGCGCGAATGAACCGTGTAACGGTTCGGGTAACGGCACGGGCTATTGGTGGTTATCTAGAGAGGCGCGGCCTAACTAAAAGCGGAATCGTAATCGGTTATGACGCTCGTCCTGATTCGGATCTGTACGCCCTAGATTCAGCACGTCTGCTAACCGCGTTGGGCGTTCGATGTTGGCTCATCGATGGCCCTGTTCCAACTCCCGTTGTTGTTTGGCATCAAACGAGGCTCAGCGCGTCCGGGGCAATCGTGGTTACTGCTAGTCATAATCCGTCGAGTGACAGTGGCTACAAGGTCTACGGCCCTGATCAGACTCAGATCAGGCCACCAATTGACCAAGAAATCGAATCGTTGATGTTGTTCGATTCTCTTCCGTCAGAGAAGGATCTAGCCGAGCCTCATGAGGTTTCAATCCTCGATGCTCAGGATGCGATTTCGACTTATGTGGGAGCAGTTATAACTCAACCTGCATCATTTGAAGCTACAAAGCGAGAATTGGAATGGGTTTACACACCCCTATGTGGCGTCGGCGGCGCAGCTTTGGAGGCCGCCTGCTCTCAGGCCAATATTCCCCTTCCCGTGCGGGTTGATTCTCAGTTCACACCCGACGGCTCCTTTCCCGGTTTGCCTTTTCCGAACCCAGAGGAAGCCGGAGTTCTAAACCAAGCTTTCCAAACTGCTGACGAAAAAAACATTGAATTAATTCTTGCAAACGATCCCGATGCAGATCGATTAGCCGTAGCTGTAAAAACGAACGACGGCTGGAACCAATTATCGGGAGACGAATTGGGTCTGCTGTTGTGTGATTACCAGATCAACACGACGACAGGACATGACCGGCTTACTGCTAGTTCGGTCGTGTCATCTGAAGCGATCGCTGCGCTTTGCGTCGTCCACGATGTCGAGCATGTTCGGACACTTACTGGCTTTAAGTGGATCATGGAACCTGCTGTATCCCAGCCTAAAAAGAACTGGATCTTTGGCTACGAAGAGGCTCTCGGGTACTCGGTGAATAGGGCTGTCTTGGATAAGGATGGCATTTCAGCTGCAATTAAATTCCTCCAAATGATGGAGCGTCTCAGCGCAAGAGATATCGGACCGCTAGATCGATTGGATGAGATCGCTCATGAAATCGGTTTGTTTGTATCCCACCAAGAAAGTGGGCACTTCGAATCTGACGTCATCGAAGCGTCGCTTAATGCCCTTCGCGAAAGCCCTCCTAAGCAAATCAATGGGAGTCGAATACTCAGCACCATTGATTGGCTTCAGAAACCACCGCCTCACACTGCGAACCTGATCGAGTTCAGATCCGAGGGTGGCATTAGAGTAGCCATCAGACCCAGCGGCACTGAACCTAAGGTCAAAATCTACCTAGAGAAATCTGTTTCTCGGCCAGTCGGCGACCTGAAGGCGCTTCGCTTATCTTGTTCAGAAGAATTGAAGTCATCGGGGGAAACGGTGATCTCATGGTTCAAATAGACGTTGAGGTCAAACAAGTTTTCCTGCTAGTTCCCTAAGCGAGGTCTCTGGTCTAGGCCCGATGTGTCCTATTACCTCCTCAGCAGCTATCGAACCCAACTGACCACATCTCTCTAAGTCGTAACCGCGCGCTAACCCGTAGAGAACCCCCGATGCATACAGATCCCCCGCTCCTGTTTTATCGACAACAGTGGCTACCGGGTCAGCTGCAATTGAGGTTGTCCCATCTTTAGTGATCAGCACCGAACCCTTTGCGCCCATAGTGATCACTGCCAGGTCTACGCGTTCTCGAACTAAGTCCAAAGCAAGTTCGAGTCGATCCGCTTCGAACAAAGACATCACCTCCTGGTCATTGGCGAAGAGCACATCAACATGGTCATCGATTAGGTCCAAAAACGATGACCGATGACGCTCGACGCAAAACTGATCGGAGAGCGTAAGCGCAACCTGAGCCCCATCGCTGATCGCCGACGCTGCGTAACGCATTGCAGCCTTCGCCCCGGGTGGGTCCCAGAGATAGCCCTCAAGGAAAAGCAGTTTCGCTCTTGCAATTAGATCTAGGTCAACATCGGCAGGGGTCAGCCCATTTGAGGCGCCGAGAAATGTGTTCAAAGTTCTTTCACCATCGGGGGTAACGAAAACTATGCATCGCCCTGTTGGCTCATCGGTTGGGGCTCTAGGGGTAGTGTGCTCAATTCCCAATTGACTCATGTCGTAACTAAATACGTCGCCCAAATCATCGGCAGCGACTCTTCCGACGTACGCTGAAGTTCCACCAAATGAATTGACGCCAATCACGGTGTTAGCAGCGGAGCCACCAGAAACCGTCACTCGGTCCGCCACTAAAGCGTAGAGCTCGGCTGAGCGCTCCGCATCAATCAGATTCATCGCGCCTTTAGTGGAACCAATTTGATCAATGAACTCATCTTCCTGGTGGGATAACACGTCCACCAGAGCATTACCGAACCCAACTACATCAAGGTCTAATTCAGTTTTCGGAGGTGCCATACGTCTTCTCTTCGGATACTGGAAAGCACCCTAGCGACTCAACCTCTTGAAGTCTGTATTGGGCCGCTAGGGTGCGGTTTGTGACATCGCAAAACCCCTATCGACTCCCCCGACACATATTGCCAAAACACTACGCGATCGAGCTAGAACCTGACCTGGCAACTGGTTCGTTCGATGGTCAGGTCGTAATAGATCTAGAGGTCATAACCGAGACAGACACGATTGTTTTGAACGCCGTTGAATTGGAGATTGAGGACGTTCGCGTCGAACAAGATGACTCCGTTCCGGCAAGTTCAATTCTTATGAATGAAGATCTAGAGCGGGCTGAGTTTTCTCTGCCGATTGTTCTCCAACCTGGTCCTGCTCGACTTTTCTGTTCGTTCAAGGGCATCTTGAACGACAAGCTCCGTGGTTTTTATAGGTCAACTTGGAGTGATGATGCAGGCAACGAGCATGTAATCGCGACTACTCAATTTGAGTCAACGAATGCGAGACGAGCTTTTCCGTGTTTCGATGAACCAGACCTCAAAGCCTCTTTTGGTGTAACCCTGCGAGTCGACGATTCCCTGATGACTGTCAGTTGCGGCGAATTGATTAGTTCTGCTCAACTCGAAGACGGTCGGAGAGAAGATCGGTTCGCTGACACCATGGTTATGTCTACTTACTTGGTTGCCTTCATCGTCGGCGAACTCGAAGCAACCGATCCAATAGACGTTGACGGAGTGCCTCTTCGAATAGTGCACGTTCCAGGCAAAGGCGACTTAACTGAATTCGGCCTATTAGCGGGTGAATTCAGCCTCAGGTGGCTCGTCGACTACTACGACATTGCCTACCCAGCTGGAAAGTTGGACCTTATAGCTGTACCTGACTTTGCCTTCGGCGCTATGGAAAACTTAGGGTGCGTCACCTTCAGGGAAACTCTTCTTCTCTCAGATCCTGAGAGAACCACCCAAGCTGAACTAACCCGAATCGTCGATGTCATAGCTCACGAGATCGCGCATATGTGGTTCGGCAACCTAGTGACCATGGATTGGTGGAACGGCATATGGCTCAAAGAGGCTTTTGCAACGTTCATGCAGGTTGCGACTACTGATGCTTTCAGGCCCGACTGGCGTCGGTGGGACGGCTTCTGCATTGAACGAGGAGCTGCTTTCGATACAGATTCCTTAGCCTCTACAAGGCCAATAGAGTTTGAAGTTGTTTCGCCACAAGACGCCGAAGCAATGTACGACGTGTTGACCTACGAAAAGGGTGCTGCGGTGGTTCGAATGCTCGAACAATTCTTGGGCCCAGATGACTTCAGAAGTGGCGTCAAGCACTACCTAACGACCAATAGTTATGCCAACACCACCACCACGGACCTTTGGGACTCTTTAGAGGTTGCGAGTGGAGTGCCAGTGCGCGCGGCGATGGACACCTGGATTTTTCAGGGTGGCCATCCAAATGTTTTTGTCGAAAAATCTTCCGAGGGCGTGACCGTCAAACAGACTCGGTTCGGCTATTCCGACATAGATCCAGCTTCTTGGCACATCCCAATCATTGTCCGCGCCCGAGTCGGATCAACTGAAATTGAAACTAGATTACTGCTGGAAAATAGCGAGGCCACGATTGATCTTGGAGGAGTTCCTGATTGGGTGGTTGTAAACGCCGGAGGTCACGGGTTTTATCGTGTTACCTACGACCAAGGTCTACTCAAGGCTCTATCTAGTCAGGCCCTTGACGTGCTTTCCCCAGCAGAACGTTACGGTCTGGTAGATGATACGTGGGCATCTGTGCTCGCAGGCAAGGTTGATGCTGAAACACATATCTCGCTAGTAACGGGGTTGGTAGCCGAAACTGACTTAGCTGTCTGGCAACGAATGCTTTCGTCGCTTGAACATCTACATTCGATTGCTGATGAAAAGGGTCGACACCGATTGCAGGTCTTGATCAGAGATCTTTCAACGACTGCTCTCGGTGTTTTGGGCCTAGAGCCTTTAGACGACGAGCCTGACTTGGATAGAGAACTGCGTGCTCTGCTTTTCGCTGCTGCCGGTACCACTGGCAATGACAACTCGGTGCAGGATCTAGCTCGGGTTATCTTCACCGATAACAACAACGGCCAAAATACTGAACCCAACCTGACTGCAGCGGCGATTCGCGTTGTCGCGGCAGCGGGAGATGAAAAAATTCACGGCGAAATAGTGGATCTCTATCGAGAAGCCCAAACGCCGCAGTTAGAGGTTCGTTACCTAATGGCACTACTCGAAGTGGAAGGGACTCAACTCTTTGAAAAAACCCTCGATCTCTTCAGTAACGAAGTTCGAACCCAAAACGCTCCCTACCTGATCGGAGCCGCAATGGCCCACCGGAGCCACGGGGCTCTAGCTTGGGAATTAATTCGGGATCAATGGGAAGAACTAAACAAAAAATTTCCGCAAAATTCGATTCCTCGAATGGTTGGTGGAATTCGTTCCCTCTCTACTCCTCGACTGGCCGCAGAAATTCACAGTTTCTTCGCGGAGCACCCAATTCCGCAAGGACAACTAACACTCGACCAGCATCTGGAGAAGTTATCTGTCAACGTTGCACTCCGTGAAAGAGAGGGCAGCAGGATCGGGAACTGATTCTGATCCAGGTAGCTCATCTGACACAATAAAGAGATGTTCGGTCGTCCAACTCGCAGAACGCTAGGCCCTCGCTACACCTTATGGTCATCGATGATCTCGGTCGCGGTGGTATTTGGTTTGGTGTGGGTAGTTATCTATTGGTCGGGGTCGGTGTTTGATTGACGAAGATCTTCAGATGACAAGTTGGGCGCAGTTAGACCTCGAGCTGCAGCTCCTTCAGCACGGCTAGTTTCACTCCAGCGGTACATGAGTGCAACGATCGTTCCCCATACAACCGGGATTCCTCCAAGTTTCATGACCAGACCTGCTAGCTGTTGATCGGTCGTTGCTCCGAGTCCGTGCACTCGAGGAGCTAGTTCATAGGTTGCGTATAGGGGAAACGTCGCGAAGGTAAGGAATCCGCCGGGGACTGCGGGTATGACACCTAGGGCCAGAAAAAGAAAGGCCATACGCCCCGGGTAGCTCGTCATTCGATGTTCGGGTATCGGAGACGCTAGAGGAGCCCAGACCAAAAGTCCGCCAATTAGCCACAGCAAGTCCATTCCGAAAGAACCAAACTGACTGGCCCGGAAGGTATCTACTGCCCATGGTGAATGTGTAAAAATCAGCATGCCATTGAACAGAACACCAGCCACCACCGGCTTCGCGCAACGCCCTAGAAGTCGATATAGACGCAACCTTCCGGCTATACGTCTGGCCATCCATTCCGGCACTCCTAACAACAGCAGCGGCGCCACCGCCATTGTGTAGAGAAGGAATTGCAGCATATGAGCGGAAGCCAAGTAGCTAGCCCCCAACAACCCCAGAGGCCAATCAGTGGCAAGCCACAAAAGTACGAGGCCTGCGATGAAGAGACGCTTCTGGGACTTGGGCGCCTCATATCCCTTTGGGGCTCTACGTTGAAATAAGAAGTAAGGAATAATCAAAGAAAACATTGCGAGCCAGATTCCGGGATAAGCGCGAAAGCTCCAAGACCATGGCTCCTCAAGTGTTGAACACCAAAACCTCAAAGCATCAGACCTTTTCTTTGTACCGCTAATGACTTCTAACCTGGACGCTATCGGAGGGTTGCAAGGATAGGTAAGTCACGTGTCCATGATGTTTGCCGAGTTGGATGCGGATATTGGGTTCGACCCAAGTCGTCAGGAGCAAAAGCGAAGACGCGACCATCGTGTCCTATATCTGTGGTTTCCCCATTTTCATCAACCGCTGGTGTCGCTATCAAGGCTGAGAACTGCTGCTGAACGTCAACAAGCATCTCCTTTGTTCCCGTCAAACCTATGAATTCAGTGCTGAAATTGTCGAGAAAAGACCTCATGACTTGGGGAGTATCGGTTTCAGGATCGACTGTAACGAACAGAACTTTAATGTTGGGAGGCATCCCTGGTCGGGCCAACACGTCACTCAGCTGAGATAAATGAACTGGACAGATGTCGGGACAGGTAGTGAACCCAAAATAGACAAGACGCACCGCGCCTTTCGTATCTGCGCGCATAGAAAAAGATTGGCCTTGAGTATCTATGAGAACTGGGTCCGGCATGATTTGAGGCTGCTTTACCTCTAAGCCTGAGTAAGTTCTCTCAGCGGCAGTCTCAGCACAACCGCTTATGAGGAACACAAACATCAGCGCTATTAACAGAGGTCCGCCAGTGAGACTGCGCGACAGAATCTTTCTGAATGGCGTGGAGGTGAGGGGAATTGAACCCCTGGCCTCTTCGATGCGACCGAAGCGCTCTACCAACTGAGCTACACCCCCATAGGGACCTTTGGACGATACAGCAAAACTGATCGATGCAGGACGTTGAGGGGGCGACTTAATCGAGCCGCTGCATCTATTTGGTGGCGCTTCGCCCAGTGCCATCGTCTGCAAGCTCGCCAGCTATAGCTATTTGTGGCTTTAGATAATGGATTTGAGCAAGCCGCTCAATCTCTTTTTTACGTCGCTGGTTCAAAAGGACCAAGTACGCAACCAGGGATGCGTCAAAAATTATGTGGGTCACTCCCACAATTGCGAGGCCTCCTGCGACCCACCCGAACAAAGTCATGCCAGAACCTAAAGCCAGAAGGCGCAGCACATCGCGCCGGCGCACAGCTGCCTCGCGACTGTTGTTGGGAATTGAACTTCTCGGTCGCCGATAAATTCCTCTTCGGTCAACCGTAGCCACACGAGCTCCGAAGGGCGCTGGCACACCGGCGGCCGGAGATGAATGAGACAGCGTATTTAGCTGCCGTTGCCAGGCCATCATTGGAGTTCGGCGACCTCCGCGATACAAAAACGCACGTATCCAACCCGGGACCAACACCAGAGCCCACACAAACGCAAGTACGAGGAGAACTATCTCGGTCAAGTCGATTCTCCTCCTACCTTTCGTCCACAAATAAGCTAGCGATCTTGCAAAAATTACTAAGGCGCATACAAGAATGAGCCTTATAAGAAACGATACCCAAATCCGGATACGGCCAACCAAGTATTACGAGCCACAGCGTTAGATGCAATGCTCGTTTCCATTACCAAGAAATTAGTTCTCAACGGAGTTAGCTTCGACTGTACGGGCCGGATTTTCCACCGGTCTTTTCCCATAGCGCTAAGTCGCTGATCACCATGTTTTTGTCTACCGATTTACACATGTCATAGATAGTCAGTGCAGCAACAGAACAGGCAGTTAGAGCTTCCATTTCGACTCCGGTTCGATCGAGAGTCTCAGCCTCCGCAGTAATAGAAACGTAACTTTCTTCTATTTCAAACTCGATCGAAATCGATCCAATCATTAATGGGTGGCATAACGGGATCAACTCAGAAGTACGCTTACCAGCCTGAATTCCGGCGACTCTCGCTACAGCCAAGACATCACCTTTGGTTGCATCTCCCTTCGCGATGATGGAAGCAGTAGCAGCAGCCATTTCTATACGACATTTCGACACTGCTCGACGTCGAGTCACATCCTTTCCGAGAACATCAACCATACGCGCCTGACCGGATGAATCCAGGTGCGTTAATTCCGGATCTTTGGACCCAGCCACCTTTCAACCTCCGATCTGGCTCATCGTTCGTTTAGGGCGAATAAAATTAACTTGGCCAATAGAGTGACCTGCCCATTTGGTTCCGACTGCAGTTGCTATCGCAGAAGCCACCGCATCATCTCCGGCGCTGCTCCTAAGAAGTGAGCGCATATCAAATTCATCTACGGCGAAAAGACAAGTCCGAAATTGACCTTCTGCGGTCAAGCGAACCCGATCACAGTTACCGCAGAACGGCTTGGTAACCGAAGCTATAACTCCTACTTCGCCGCCGCCATCGGCGTACCGCCATCTTTCAGCGGGCTCACTTCCGCGCACAACAGGCTCTAAGGGAATGGCCTGGTTAATAGTTTCGACTATCTCTTGCGCCGGAACCACGACAGTTTCGTTCCATACATCCCCAGCTTCAAGCGGCATGAACTCAATAAAGCGAACGGTGACACCTTTTTCTCTTCCAAATTCGGCAAAATCTAATATTTCGTCATCGTTGATTCCCCGCATCATGACTGCGTTTATCTTCACGGGGTTAAGCCCAGCCTCAATCGCAGCATCAATTCCACTCAAAACACGGTCAAGCTCGTCGCGTCTCGTTAACTCCAAAAATCTGTCTTTACGCAGCGAATCGAGACTTATGTTGATGCGCTTTAGACCAGCGTCGGCAAGTGCCGCTGCATGCAGTCGCAACGTTGCTCCATTAGTTGTCAACGCAACATCGACTCCCAAACGAGCTAATCGTTGGACCAACTCAGGGAGATGAGCTCTAACCAAAGGTTCGCCACCGGTGAGCCGGATACCACTAAACCCAAAATGCTCAATACAGATGCGAGCAAACCGCTCTATTTCCTCAAAGGATAAAATTTCTTCTCTCGGAAGCCATTGCATCCCCTCTGCTGGCATGCAGTACTGGCATCGGAAGTTACATCGATCAGTGACGGAAATACGAAGGTCGCGAACTGTTCGACCATGTGGGTCTATTAGATCTCGGGCTGTAACTTCTTCGTGCATGATGACTCAAGGGTAGCGATCCGTAGCTGTTGACACCTGCTCAGCTCTCTATAGCTTAATCAAGGAGCAAAACGTCGACCTGTTCTCCTGCTTCACAACCTTCTCCGTCTGGCAAAACAGCAAGCGAATTCGAGCGCGCCATTGACGCCAACATATGAGAGCCTTGACCGGAAACCGGGTATACAACAGTTGTTCCATTCTCCTGTTCGGCAATTACCCGCACGTAATGGATTTTCCCGTCTGCTCTTCTCCTCATTGACTTCGCTGCAACGCCCTTAATTATTGGCCTGATCGGCTCTCTGAACCCCATCATCGAACGAAGCCCTGCCCGAGCAAACAACTCGTAGGAGACCATCGACGAGACAGGGTTTCCAGGAAGACCAAAGATAGGTGTTCCGCCGATCGTGCCAAATGCAAGTGGTTTTGCCGGCTTGATGGCAATTTGCATCCATCTCATATCACCTATCCGGTCAAGAACAGCCTTGACATAGTCAAAGTCACCCATGCTGACTCCGCCAGAGGTAATTACCGCGTCACAGTCTTGCGCACCCTGCGACAGAGCCTCTTCGATAGCAAGTTCATTATCGGCGACAAGCCCTAGATCAACAGGCGAGAAGGCATCTCCGCTAAGTAACGAAAGCAACGTTCTTCGATTCGAATCACGTATTTGTCCTGGTTCCAGAACTCCCCCATCATCTACCAGCTCATCTCCGGTAGATATAACTCCCACTCTGAGCCGCGGAAAGGTATCAATTTTTTGGAAACCCAAGCTGCAAAGAACTCCTAGATGGCCAGCGCTCAGTCGTGTTCCTGCTGGAAAAACTAGATCTCCTTCTTTCACATCGTCGCCCGCTGGACGGATGTGATTACCGGGCTCCACTTGAGCTTCAATAGTTACAACATCTCCATCAACCGAAGTCTTTTCGACCATAACAATTGCATCCGCGCCATCTGGAATAGGCGCTCCAGTCATAATTCTGCTCGCTTGACCCAAACCCACCTCACGTGTGGGATTGTGCCCCGCTGCAATTGTTTCAATAACTTCTAACCGGACGGGAACAGTATCTAAGTCGGCAGACCGGACAGCAAAGCCATCCATTGCGGTATTTGCGAACGGTGGTAGAGACTCGTTTGCAATTACATCGGCGGAAGTGACCAGCCCAAGGGCGTCTGCTACGTCGGTTCCTACAGCAGGTTGTGGTCGACACCGGTCCATTACATAGGTCCGGGCCTCTTCAATCGGAATCATATTCTGGAATCTAGCGGCGCTAAAGCCTGTCTGTCGTTTGTTATCGGCAGGTGTCTCCCTCGCTGGTCGTCGGTAGTATCTTGAGCGGCCTTCAAATCGGGTCAGGAGCTACGCATACATATGCCTACCTATCAATATCGCTGCACAGCTTGTGAAGACCAATTCGAAATCCGTCAATCTTTCTCCGATGACCCAATTACTGTCTGTCCGCTTGACACCTGTGGTGGTGAGGTGAAGAAAGTTTTTGGAAATGTCGGAATTGCGTTTAAAGGCAACGGCTTCTACAAAAACGACAGTCGTGCCGGAAACAGCAAACAGTCAGATTCTTCTAGTTCTGGCGGAAGCAGCAAAGAGCAAACTACTTCTTCGAAGAGTGAGTCTTCGTCTTCCGGATCCGCGGACAAATCTTCGAGCTCCACAGACAAATCTTCGAGCTCTAATTCATCAAAGGCAGCTAAGGACTAATTAGAAGTCAAAAATTGCCATGGAATTAGATTTTCACCAATCTGAAATTGGTTCAACGACTCCATAACACTATCGCTATCGCCAATGCTAGGCAGAGGCGGTATGCGGCGAAACCGGCGTAACTATGGGTCCTCACCCATCGGAGCACCACATGGATGGCGAACCAACCGGTAACCGCTGAGGAAAAGGCCCCGACAGCCAAAACACTCCACATGCCATTCGGCAAACCATCGGAAATGACTCCGAATAGCCTGTAAATGGCCGCTCCCCCGATAATCGGTAGGCCCATAAGAAACGCAATACGAGCAGCATCCGATCGCCGGTAGCCCAGAGTTCTGGCGATTGTGATATTTATCCCAGAGCGGCTCACACCAGGTAACAATGCAAAGCATTGGCCCCATCCCAGCAGCGCGGCACGCCGCATTGTGAGATCTTTAACGACGGCCTTGGTTTGGGGTCTCCGATCAGCTGCCCACAACAAAACACCGAAGCCAGCTAAACCAAAAGCAATTAAACCAATGCGGTTGCTTTGCGTTAGGAAAAAGCCTTCAAAAGACGCTGCCAATATGGCAGCAGGCAACGCCGACAACAATAAAAACCAAGCAAACCTGGCTTGATTATTCCAAGGCCTGCGTCCGACAAGAGCTAAAAGTCCAGCGCTCGAGTACCTACGAACATCTCCCCACAAACAGATAACTGACCCGACTAATGTCCCAAAGTGAACTGCCACGTCAAAGGTATTTTCCATCCTGGTGTCACCATCAAAGTGATTCCATTGGAACAGCCATGGAATTATGCCGAGATGACCGCTAGACGAGATGGGCAGGAACTCGGTAAGTCCCTGAGTAACACCTAAGACGATTGCGTGAAAAATTGGCATATTCGTTCAGCAGTTTGCAGTTAGAGAAATCCATCGGCTGTTGAAGGAACGATACGGGGTCGCCAGCGCCTCGGAGGGTCGTAATAGTGACCCACGGGCCGCCCTTGGCGCATTGAACTCAAGAAATCTTCGGGGCTATCGAAGTCTGGCATTTCTAAGTAAACAGCCCCTATCGCTTCAGCAACGTGTGCATCACTGCCGGCTCCAATTGCCAGATCGTGCTTAGCGGCATATGTGACAGCTTTTTGGTTGAGGCTTTTGAGGCTCGTTTTTCCGTTAAGTACTTCAATGCCATCAACTAGATCTGACGCAACTAGCTCATCTAAAACATCTAATCGTAAATTATTCCGCATCGGGTCAAACGGGTGAGGCACGTAGACAATTCCACCCTGATCACGAATATCAAGCGCAGCTTCCACCGGTGGAATTCCCTGCGGGATTCGTTCCCGTAAGAAAAGCCCAATTATTTCACCGGCATGAGTTTTCAACTCTTCGCCTACCACTACTCGACACGGGAGTTCATCAGCAAGTTCAACCGCTCCTTTGATCGCGTTATGATCGGTAATACACAGAACGTCTATTCCGGACGCCGTGACGCACTCGTGAAGTTCCTCAGGAGTGGTGGTTGAATCTCCAGACCACATGGTGTGGGAGTGAAAATCGACGCGAACCCAGCCTTCAGGACAAGGTTCAGCTAAGTGAGGATGACGCTCAAGCGCTTCCGGTGTGGGCAAAGAAGGCACGGGTGAAGGGTATCAACAGACCCCGTTCAGTTACCTTCACGAATCACATACCCGACAGTGCAATGTCATCTATTGCTATAGATGACATGCCTGAGCCATTTGGCAAAAACTCAAAGTCTCCGCCAATTACTGCTATATCAAGCAGCATTCGTTGAAGAGTTGAAGCGATTGTTGCTTCCCTAAAAGGTTCCGCGAGGACGCCGTCTCTTATCTTGTGTCCATATGCCCCAACTGAGAAATCTCCGCTAACCGGGTTAACCCCACTATGCAGACCGTTTACACCACGGACAAAAATTCCGTTGCCAACCTTCTGAAATAGAGCTTCTCGGTCAACCGTCCCTGGCTTCAGGCACAAAGCATGCAGGCCGACGCTAGGTGTCGAACGAGCACCCCTAACGGCTGAGCCAGTAGAGCTCGCCCCCAATCGTCGTGCCGTGTATGAATTATGCAGAAATTGCGACAACATCCCATTTTCAATAATCATATTTTTTCGAGCGGCCAGACCTTCGCCGTCATGGTTGTCGGCTCCTAAAGACTCGATGTTTGTTGGGTCATCAAACAACGTCAACTTTGAAGCGCCAACTTGTTCACCCAGACGATCCGCAAACGGCGACCTTCCCTTTACAACACGATCGCCGGTAAGGGCACCCGCAACCGTTCCAAGGAAGGCGGACGTCACTCCAGGCTCAAAAACCACCGTGACCCTCTCGGATACCGGTTTGCTGGCCCCCAACATTCCGGTCGCGCCCTCGACTGCTTCAGCTATGACTCGGTCCATATCGAGTAAGTCGGGCCGCCGAGCAGCATCTCCCGCGTAGCCAATCTGAGTTTCATTTCCTTCTACGGCGAGCGGTTGAACACCTACCGAGCAACTTCCGCCTTCGGTGTATACCGAAATCCCGTTCGTCGAAGCTAAAGCAAATTCACCCCAGCCATCGGACCATGCAGCAGAACGCACGCTGCTTACTCGTCGATCTGCTGATAGACATCGCTGCTCTAACTCAATCGCTATAGATGATTTCTCTTGGTCGCTCATCTTGAGAACTGCAGAGTCAACCAGATCAAGATTGGGAGATTTTATTCCATCAGGCTCAGCAAGTCCTTGGTCAGGGTCGCTCTCCGCGAACTGTAAATTGCCTCGAGCTTCTTCAATGACTTGAGCTAAGACCTCGTAATCGAGCGAGCCGGCGGTAGCAAAACCTTGCTGACCGTTGACGATTACTCTGATCCCGACACCTTCAGACATACCAGATCGGACCGATTCAACCTGAGCGGAGTAGGCCTTTACCGTCGTTGAACGGCTTCTTGATAGGCAGACCTCTACCTGCTCATTTCGCTGCGCTAGCGACACGAGCTTGTCGGCTATCTCCGGCAGTTCAAGAGGTTTACTCAACTTGCGGTACCGCCGATAGTTAATGCTCCGACTCGCAGTGTTGGCTGGCCATCTCCGACTGGAACACCCTGCCCGTCTTTGCCACAGGTACCTGGGCTTCCCATGGCAAAGTCGTTTCCGATCACCTCTATGTTTTGTAAAACCTCTGGACCGTTACCGATGAGATTTCCTTCGCGCAACGGCGCTGTTATCTCGCCGTTTTCAATGAGGTAGGCCTCAGTCATACCGAAAACAAAATCACCGGTAGCCGTGTTGACTTGACCTCCGCCCAATTGGGCGACATAAACCCCATTTTTAGTGTCCGCAATGATGTCTCGTGGCTCAGCATCCCCATTAGTGACAAAGGTATTAGTCATGCGCACCATAGGTAAGTGTTGATAACTTTGCCGCCTTCCATTTCCTGAAGCCGGTCTTCCGGCTGCTCGACTGCGCAAGTGGTCCCACATGTAATCGGTAAGAACACCATCTTCGATAAGGACATTCCGCTGAGTAGGGCACCCTTCATCGTCAATAGCTATGGTGCCCCATTCAACCCCCATGGTTCCGTCATCAACGAGTGTGACGGATGGAGCGGCAACGAGTTCTCCTAGACGATCACGGAACACTGATGCCCCTTTATTTACGAGATCTGCCTCGAGACCGTGGCCGCATGCCTCGTGGAAAAGCACGCCTCCTCCACCTCGTTCTATTACGACCGGTAATTGGCCGCTGGGCGCTGGGCGCGCAGCTAATTTAGTTACTGCTCGACCGGCAGCTCGTCGCGCCATAGCCTCAATGTCGTGGTCTTCGAAAAGTTCGAATCCGACGGTGTACCCCACAGTTTCTCGACCTGTTTGTAGTCCTTGATCACCAGTAGCCACACAATTCACCGATAACAAAGTTCGCGTTTGGTCGTCAGCGTTGAAGAGTCCCTCCGAGTTAGCGATCAACACTCGGCGACGGCCTTCCGAATATCGGACATTTACTTGGGTGATAGCTGGGTTCTCAGCCCGGGCAGCGGAGTTGGTTTGCTCCAGCAACTCCACTTTTCGAGTTTTTGAAATAGTTTCCGGCAATATTCGCGCATTGCTTTCAGCCAATCCATCTCCATTTAGAGCTACTGGTTTAACTTGGCCCCCGCCTTTAGCAACAGCAGCAGCAGCTTGGGCAGCCTCCGATAGGCCACCGCGCGTTAAGTCAGAGGTATGAGCGAATCCTGTCACTTCGCCTACCGTCACCCGAATTCCTGCACCGAGGTCTCTACTCGAAACCATCGCTTCAACCCGTCCTTCGTCGAAATCTGCGGAAGCGTTCTGTCGGTCCTCTACGAAAACTTCTGCCCACTCACCTCCGTTCGATATGGCCTCAGCAAGAGTTTCTTGGATGAGTTCTCGGTCCAATAGCGAGGAAAGGGGTTTCACACTCGCATCTCCCTGTCTTAAATCAAAGTTCCGTCGACACAGTACCCTGAACATTCACGTTTTAGACTTCTCAGGGCCGCCCGTTCGGCCTAATCTTCGAACTCTCGTGATACCGAAGCGCAACTACTCCTTCCGTTTGCCGAAAAAGGCTTCCCTCGGACTTCGCCTAATAGCAAGTTCGGTGATGTTGACGCTGTTGCTGACTCAGTTTCCAGCCGATGACCTAGAGGCGAGGTGGCCTGACTGGGAACCAACAAGTTGGTTATGGCTAAGCGCCTCATTGCTTTTGACTCTCGGAGCATTTGCTCTAGCTTCAGTTCGTTGGCTTGAAGTCTGTAGGACCCTCGGCGAGAGGCTGAAATTTTCTCAAATATTCGGGTACTTTTTAGCGGGCCAATTTGTAGGAAACTTTCTACCGACGACAGTGGGTGGCGATATTTTGCGGGTAACCCGAATGGGTACCGCAACAAACAACCATTCGCGAGCTTTCGCCTCAGTGATTATTGAAAGATCAACCGGCTGGTTGGTTCTCCCTGTAATAACTCTGTTCACTCTGATGCTTAAGCCAGACTTAATATCAGACCGAACAGGAATGGTTGCTCTCGCTGCCTCTGTAGCAACACTCGTATTGCTATCACTCTTAATTTTTGTAGCCCAACACCCAAGCATCGGTGGGCGACTCAAAGGCCAAAACGGTTTAACAGCTTCACTAGCGGCCGTTCACCAAGGCCTAGCGATCTATCGCAAAGTTCCCGGCTCAATGTTTCGGCTGCTAGCCGTAGCAGTGGCATTTCAGGCCTGTCTTATATTTGCTGTTATCTGCATCGCTAACTCAATCGGCATAAGGCTTGACATGTCGACTTGGTTTGCTTTTCTTCCTATGGTCTTTGTGGCCCAGGTTCTACCGATCGCTATTGGCGGACTTGGCGTCAGAGAAGCGGCACTGGTTTTTTTTCTCGGCAGTTCGTACATTGCAAGTAGCCAAAGCGTCGTCTTAGGACTCCTGACTTACGCTGTTACTCTCATTGCGAGTCTCGCTGGAGTGGTGCCATTCATCTTTGGTCCACGCCGACAGAACTCCGGGAGGCGGCTTTGACATCGCTAGAAAAAGCCGTTGATCAAAGGCGCTGGTGGAAAGAGATCCTCTTCATTCTCGGGTTCTACTTGGTCTATGCACGAATCAGAAATCAGTTTGGTTCCAATGGCTTATTCGCGGCAGATACGACGACAGCAGCTGACAACGCTCGGACTGTCATCAACCTAGAAAAAAAAGTCGGTTTATTTTTCGAGGAACAGCTCCAAAGCTTCTTTATCGACTGGGGTTGGTTCTTATGGTTCTGGAATGTTTTCTACGGAAGTCTCCACTTCGTCGTAACTATTGGTACTGGCATATTTTTGTTTAGAAAGTTTCCAGCGCGCTTTCTGAGGTACCGAACAGGACTAGCTATAACAACTGCGCTGGGTCTTGTCGGCTTCGCAGCGTTTCCTTTGATGCCCCCCCGGTTGCTGTCAACACCTCCTCCTTACGGTGGGTCAATGACTGAGTTCGCTTTTGTTGACACGCTTGCGGTGCACGGAGGTTTGTGGTCTTTCGATTCCGGCACTCTTCAAGCCATTTCAAACCAATGGGCTGCCATGCCTAGCCTTCACCTTGCCTGGGCTGCATGGTGTGCTCTAGCACTGATCCCAGTCCTGAATTCTCGGTGGGCTCGCTTGACGATGTGGAGCTACCCCATTGCCACCAGTTTTGGCATAGTTGTCACCGCTAATCACTACTGGATTGATGGCCTAGCTGGTCTCGTTGTCCTAATTCTTGGAATGGAATGCGCAAAGTTGATATCAAGAATCCGTTTCAGGTAATGAGACTCATATGGACGGTGATGTCAGTTGGTTTTTAGCCGATAGTGTGACCAGTATTCGAGACGGTCAGTAAGCACCCTATGCATATCGAACAAATCAAAAGCCCAGCAGATTTACGTGCGCTTGATAACGACCAACTACAAGAACTCTCCGTCGAAATTAGAGAGTTTTTAGTTGAAGCCGTTTCTCGAACGGGCGGTCATTTAGGGTCCAACCTAGGTGCAGTAGAGCTAACTCTGGCTGTTCACCGGGTCTTCGAGTCACCAAGGGACGTCATCCTCTGGGATACTGGTCACCAAAGTTATGTGCACAAGATCATTACTGGGCGCTCCCAAGAATTTACGACTCTCCGTCAAAGACACGGATTATCCGGTTATCCGAGTGCAGCTGAATCAGAACATGACGTAGTAGAAAATAGTCATGCTTCGACGTCGCTTAGTTGGGCTTCGGGGCTAGCTGCCGGCTTTGAGTTGACAGGCCACGAACACAGGCAGGTCGTAGCAATCATCGGTGATGGCTCCATGACCGGGGGTATGGCCTTTGAAGCGCTCAACAATCTCGGTCATTATGGACAGCGTGCCGTCATTGTTCTCAATGACAACGGAAGGTCATACGCTCCAACGGTTAGTCGTCTGGCCACAGTAATGTCGCGCCTGCGACAGTCACCGAACTACTTAAAGGGACGCCAAGCGGTTACGAGCATTCTTGATCGTTTACCCCTCGGCCACGAGGTGAAGAGAGGTTTAAACGGAGCTGCCGCAGCTATGCGCGAAATGTGGGAACCTCCCGCCTTTTTTGAAACCCTCGGGGTTCGATATCTCGGTCCCATCGACGGTCACGATATCGAGGCCCTCGAGTCCGCTCTTCGCGACGCATCCTCGTACGAAGAAGGCCCAATAGTCGTGCACGTTCTCACCGACAAAGGGCGCGGATACGCGCCTGCCGAAGAAGATCACGAAAAGCATTTGCACGATATTGGTTCGTTCGATCCACTAACTGGAAACTCCTCTTCAAAGGGGGGAAATACATTTACCTCCGAGTTCAGCAGAGTCCTTATGGACATCGCCGATCGTCGTGATGACGTCGTAGCAATTACCGCTGCAATGCCAGGTTCGACAGGCTTAATCCCGTTTCAGCAACGCTATCCAGAACGATTTTTTGATACCGGTATAGCCGAGCAGCATGCCTTGACGTCTGCCGCGGGCATGGCACGTGCTGGCCTTAGACCTTTTGTAGCTGTGTATTCAACCTTTTTGGCACGCGGCTTTGACCAGGTGATGTACGACATTGGACTCCATTCGCTGCCCGTTGTTATATGTGTCGACAGAGCAGGAGTGACTGGTCCAGATGGTTCGTCCCATCACGGCGTCCACGACATAGCAATGTATGCACGGGTGCCCGGTATGACAATTTTCGCGCCATCATCACTCCAAGAACTGCCCGTAATGCTAAATCAAGCTCTCGAGATAGACGATGGACCAGTTGCAATTCGGTGGCCTAGAGGTAATGCTACGGAATCAGAAGACGTCGGCGAGGGGATGAACGCCCGACTAGTTCATGAAGGAAAAGATGTCGCGATATTGGCCGCCGGTAAAATGTTGTCGGCAGCAAATACCGCTGTCAATTTACTAGCCGAAGAGGGAGTAGACGCCGCCCTCTGGGACCCTCGAATTTTAAAACCGGTCGACCAAGAGATGATTCGATCAATCATCGATTTTCCCTTGGTGGTCACTATCGAGGACGGAACTCGATTAGGTGGATTCGGGAGCCTAGTAGCGGATGTTTTACAACGACGCTCAGGTTCAGTTCCCCGGTTACTGCAGCTAGGTACGCCTGATGACTATTTGCCTCACGGAACTGACTCAGAACTTCATAGTGAATTGGGCCTCGATGCGTCTGGCATCGCGTCCCAAATCATTAAATCAATCAAATCTAACCACAGATAGGCATACGGCCGATTTCTGAGTCAACTATGGACGCGCGATGACCGTTCATTCACATGGCTCGAATGAACGGTCATCGAAATTATGCTTGATTGTGCGAATCAACCAAGTTCAGACCCAACGACTGAGACGAACGACACGCAAGCCCCGGGCTGCCCGCCCAAGTTGTGAGTTAGCCCAAGTGTTTTGTCAGACTCGATTTGACGCTCGGGAGGCGCCTCACCGCGAAGCTGTAACCAACATTCAAAAAGCATCCTCAAACCGGAAGCTCCTATTGGGTGCCCAAAGCTCTTGAGACCTCCATCTGGGTTTACTGGCAGATCTCCATCAAGGTCAAACGCTCCATTTAGCGCCTCTTTCCAGGCAGTTCCTTCTTCAGCAAATCCTAGATCCTCCATCAAGACCAGCTCCGTGGGAGTAAAGCAATCATGGACCTCGGCCATCGCTATTTGGCTTCTGGGATCATCAATACCCGCCTGCTTATATGCCTCTTCCGCTGATGCACGAACCTCTCGGAACGTTGTGTAGTCATAGCTTGGGTCTAGAGCACCTGTTGCAGGTCCCGAAGAAAAGCTCAAAGCCTTTACATATAGGGGTTTGTCGGTGTAGCGGTGAGCATCTTCTGCTCGGACTATCACTGCTGCAGCTGAACCATCGCTAACACCCGAACAGTCAAATATGCCCAAAGGCCCTGCTACCAGAGGGGAGCCGGCAATGGTCTCTTTCGCTACTTCCTTACGAAACTGGGCCCGAGGGTTAAGCGCTCCATTTTTGTGGTTCTTCCAAGCAATACGGGTCAGAACCTCTTTCATGGTTTCGTCATCGAGACCATTCTTATGGGCATAAGCCGGAGCTAGAAGACTGAAAGTGGCTGGTGCTGTTAGTGACGAATCTGTTCCGTCACTTGGGGGCTTACTACCAGTCAAGCCCGAGTATCCGCTGTCCTTCAGTTTCTCGACGCCAATTGCCATAACTACGTCATAAGCACCGGAAGCAACCGCGTAACAGGCGTTACGGAAAGCTTCCGAACCTGTGGCGCACATATTTTCCAGACGACTGACGGGTTTGTAGTCGATTTGTAGCGGCTTCGACAGTGTTAGCCCAGAAACTCCTGACCCCATGGTTCCTAACCAGAAGGCGTCAATATCGTCCTGCTTCACTCCCGCCGAGGCGTAAGCCTCGTGCGCTGCGTCGATGAGCATGTCATCGGCGCCTTTATCCCAGTGCTCACCGAAGGGCGTGCAGCCCATACCGATGATGGCGACCTGGTCCTTTATGCCATGTGAGGCCATGTCACTTTTCCTTTGTTGTGTATTACTAGTTTGCTAGATACGAACGTATCCCTGCAGGGATACTAAACAATTTCACTCACTCTGCGAGTGGTCGAGCCTTCCAAAAGTAGTTATGTATTCCTTGAGCGGTAAATAATCGGCGGAAGCTCATCTCCACCCGATCTCCTATTTTTACCTCGTTCGGGTCTACATCCGTCATTTCTGCTTGGAAGCGACCGCCTCCGTCAAAGTCGATCACGACCGCAACGGTAGGCGGCGATAGAGAAAATGCTAGGTAGTCAACTGTAAATGTTGCGATAGTTGCTGGGGTATCTGCCATTCTGACGCGCTCCATTTCATCCACGGCACCACCATCCATAGAAACCCTCATCGGTGGCAAATGGATAGCTCCTGAAGAGCGGTCACGAGAGCCTACGAAAGCATATTTCCAGTCTTCTGAACGAAATGCTGGAGGCGCTCCGGGACGATCAGGATCAGGGCGACGAGGCGATTCCCTATCAAGAAACCCTCGCCATGTTAGATACAAGTTGTAGTCGAGACTGTCACTACCGTTTTCTATCTGAGATTCGACAGTTGAAAAAGGCTCATACTTAGCTATGGCGTCTGTCGTGCGAAGAACACTGGCGTAGGCACCATCTGCAAGGTGAACACAGAGAATGGTCTCCCCCGGATCAGCATCATCTAAGGCCGATGCAACTAACAGAGGGAATTGAGCTGCACCTGGATTACCTATTTGCCCACTGAGATCATCAACCAATTTGTCCCCAGCAATCTTGGAGAGGCTCCTTACCGCTCGCGAGTGAAGTCCAGCGATAACGACTTTGTCTACATCCTCTAGGGCTATGTCTGCGTCCTTGAGCGCCCGCTCGATAGCATCTTCAGCGAGAGAAATGTAGGCCTGTTCTCCAAATCGTTCTTCCCAGATCTTGCTGGCACTTTCCCCCGGCAACCTATAACGGTCGAGGAATTCACCGGTAGACGCAGCAAGTCCAAGTGCATAGGCAATAACTGGAGCGTCCTCGTCATCTCCGAATAAGACAGCCGCTGCGGCATCACCGCCGCTGCTCTCATCGTTGCTTGTTGGATTACCGGTTCGCAAATCAGACACAACTGCCATAGAAATACCCGAGGAACCGCGCGCTCCTAAAATTGCCGCTTCCGCTGACCGAGCTGATCCACCGGCATCGACTGCCCAAGTCTCTTGGGGTAAATCCAAGGCGGCTTGTATGGCGGTGGCATTAGTTTTATCCAAATACGCTGGATTGGCTGTCGCAAACCAAATCGACGATGGCGTCAAGTTGCCGGATCGCAAAGCATTGCGGGCCGCTTCTACCCCCATCGTCGTAGTGTCCTCGTCATATCCCGCTACGGCTCGGTGACCCCTACCTCCGCCTGCGCCCATAGCAGAAGTAATTTTCGCCCGATCTAGCCGATAGTAAGGAACATAAGTCCCGTATCCAATAATGCCTCGCACGCAGCCCCCAAATAAGAAGAAGTCCGATCTGACCAGAGTCTAGGCTGCGCTACTCAAGACACGCCACGAACTTCTCTAGCGGCATCGGTCAAGTTGCGGCGAAGTATGGATTGTCGCCTGACGTGTGATCCGTGATATCCAGCACATGATCAACGCCATCTATCAATTCAGTCAAAGTTTTTTCAATTCCCGCCGTCACCGTGGCATTCGCCATTCCACAGCCCTGGCAACCACCGCCTAATTTAACGAGGACGGTAGAACCTTCGACCCGCACTAATTCTGCATATCCACCATGGGCTGCAATGGACGGATTGATTCTCTTGACAAGCACTTCTTGAACTTGTTCTTCGATACTTCCATCAAGGTCTAGGGTCGCGTTCGGTCCAAGATCCGGACGATTGGGATTACGCAGCACTAACCCTGCCTGCGCACTATCGCTGGGGACATCTAACGTCGCCCCCTCAAGTTTAGAAGCGTCTCGACCGGGAACTAGGACCGTTAACCCTCCACCCACGTGCGTGGGAACATCTTCAGAATCAGCTTCGCTGAGAACCTCGAAGGCAAGATCATAGGAGTAGTCGACACCTTGAACTCCGACCACTTCGATTCTTAATGCAAGCTCGCTTGCATCTTCTTCTCCGGCACGCAGTTCAAGAACTCTTTCAAGTGCTATTTCGGTAACATCAACGATTTGTCTCTCCGACATGATTCCAGTCTACAGATCTCTAGCCGGTGAGACATGGGACAGAAGCCGAGTGGAAGAGTAAGGTCCAAGCTCAGCTCAAGTTCCTTATAAACAGACAAGAATTAGGTGAGGTTTTATGACATTCCGGGCATTACTTCTATCTCAAGCTGACAAAGCTGTCTCATCAGAAATAACTGAACTAGACGAGAGTCAACTACCGGATGGGAACGTAACCGTTGACGTCGCCTACAGCACTTTGAACTACAAGGACGGAATGATTCTGAATGGGGTCGGACGGCTAGTTCGTGATTACCCGCATGTGCCAGGCATAGATTTTTCTGGTGTGGTTAGCGCTTCCAACGATGACCGTTATGTCGAAGGAGACCGGGTTGTTCTAACTGGGTGGCGCGTCGGCGAAGCCCATTGGGGCGGTTATGCAGAAAAAGCTCGGGTAAACGCTGATTGGCTTGTAAAACTTCCTGAGGGCCTATCTGAGTTAGACGCTATGAGCGTTGGAACAGCTGGACTCACATCGATGTTGGCAATGCAGTCGCTCGAGGAGCAGGGAGTTGGCAGTCAGCCGGTGCTAGTTACAGGAGCAGCTGGTGGAGTAGGTAGCGTCGCTGTTCACCTTCTCGCCCAAGCCGGCTATGAGGTTGCTGCTTCTACCGGCAGGCCGGAAACATCTGAGTACTTAACCCAACTCGGCGCTAAACAAATTGTCTCCCGACAGGAATTGGCTGAATTACCTTCCGGACCACTTTCGTCAGAGCGTTGGGGCGGCTGCATTGATGCGGTTGGTGATACGACTCTCGCACACGTACTAACTGAGATGGAGTACGGATCAAGTGTTGCGGCATGTGGTCTTGCCGGCGGTAACGCTCTCGACACCACCGTAATTCCGTTCCTACTTCGAGGCGTAAATCTCTTAGGCATTGATTCTGTAATGTGCCCATTCGAGAAAAGAGTTCAAGCGTGGGGACGACTTGATGAGTTGTTGAATCGAGATGTCCTATCTGCAATGACCACCACAGTCGGCCTGGCGGACGTCCCGCATTTGGGCTCAGAGATTCTTGCGGGAAAGGTTCAAGGACGGACAGTCATAGATCTCAATAAATAGCCGCCTGAACGTCTAGCTTTTGCCGATTCCCTCGATCTCTCTGAACATAGGAATGTGGGGAATACCATCTTCGAGGAACTCGGGACCATTTTGATCAAACCCCAAATTTGTATACCAGTCCCTCAAATACGATTGAGCAGATAGGGCCCACGGGCCATCTGTTCTATCTAATACATGATGGATTAGTCGCCGACTTAAGCCTCTAGAACGTGCATCAGGTCTCGTAACTACGCGACCAATCCTGCAAGTATCTTCTTCTTCTATTACTCGCAGGTATGAAGCTAAGCCTTGCTCATCGTTGATCCATACATGGATAGCTTCAAAGTCAAGGTTGTCAATTTCCGGATAAGGGCATTGTTGCTCCACCACAAAAACTTCAACCCGCAGGCGCAAAATATCGTAGAGACATTCTAAAGATAAGCCATCAAACGATGCTTCTTCTATCTCACTCACAAAGCCGCGACCAGAGCAGAAAAGCCCGCCAAAACCATGGCGGCTGAAACTATGACGGCAGTCCAGTGGATAAACGGCCGACGACGGCGCAGCGATAGTAGTTGTCCAGCAGAATCATGGGTGTGCCTCTTCATAAGGCGCAGAGTAGCGGAGCGATTATCCCCGTCCCTCTATCTCTTCCGATATAGCGAGCCATTTATCCTCTAGAAGCATCAACTGTTCCAAAGCTTCTGCAAGTCTGGTTGAGGTTTCGAGTCGAGCTTCATGACTAAGTTCCTTCTGAGCTAACCGGGCAATAAGTACATCTCGTTCGCCGCCTAGTCGATCTAGATCTACTTCGAGTTCTTTGATTTCGTGTCGCAGAGTAGGCATCGAGCGTCCACTCGAATTCAAACTTGCTGCACGATCTTTCTTAGTGCGAGGGCTGATTTTCGGCTTAGATCGCGCTTGTTCCCATACTGCTTCTCCCGCCCCTAATTCTCTGAAGCCATCAGTTCCTACAGCTACTACATGGTCAACCACACGTTCCAGAAAGACGCGATCATGGGTGACCGCCACCAATGCTCCGTCGAATGTGTCTAGCCAATCTTCGAGTGCGCGCAGTGTATCTATATCTAGGTCATTAGTCGGTTCGTCAAGCAGCAACACATTCGGCTCCGCTGCCAGGACCTCTAACAGCTGCAACCGTCTCTGCTCGCCGCCAGAGAGAGTTCGAATCTGTGCCCGATAGGTGGCCGGTTCAAACCAAAAGCGACGGAGCAAAGACGCCTGCTTGTAATCAAGGCGCGCACCCGGTCCCGCAATCACTTCCTCAACTGTGAGATCTCGATCCAGTATCTCCCCCATCTGGTCGAAATATCCGATGCGAACAGTTGATCCGTAAGTAACCATTCCTTTTTGGGGCGTTCTTACCCCGGCGATCAAACTCAGAAGTGTCGATTTACCGGAGCCATTTGGACCTACTACTCCGAGTCGGTCATTAGAGGAAAGGCTCAGGTTTACGTCTTCGAATAACGGATTACCACCGGCGGACATTGAGACCAGCTCAAGATCGACAACTTTGCGACCTAAACGTTGCTGCTGGAATTCGTTGAGAGCGAGTGAATTCTTCCGAAAATCCTTTTTTTCCTCGACTTCCAAAGTTCGATGAGCGATAGCAATTCTGGATTTAGGCTTTCTCCGACGTGCTCTCGCCCCTCGTTGTAACCACGCTAATTCCTTTCGCGCCAAAATAAGCCTGGTCGACTCATCGCGTTCGGCCTTCTCGGTGCGGTCGGCCTTAGCTGCTAAATGTTCTTGGTACCCCCCTTCAGTCATGTAGCAACCATCAGTCGCTATCTCAAGGGTTTTCGTCGCTACGCGGTTTATCAGGTGCCTATCGTGGGATACGAAAACTACGGCCCCCGCAAAATTGGTCATCACAGTTTCCAGGTATTCAATTCCTTCGATGTCTAAGTGGTTCGTTGGCTCATCTAATAGCAGTAGGTCGGCGTTTTGATCATGGAGGATCGCTGCTAACGCTGCTCGCTTTTGTTCACCCCCTGAAAGTGACGAAATCTTCTTATCGGACAGCGAGGCAAGGCCGAGACGATCCATCGCTGCTCTTCCTTCCCATTTCTCGCCAACAGCGCCGCTTACTGTTTCATCGCCCAATTGGGGGCGTTGCAGAAGCAGCGACAGGGTTAAGTTCTTTTGGCGACGTATGAGGCCGCTGTCTACCTTTTCTCTTTCTGCTAGAACTGCTAAAAGCGTCGATTTGCCAGATCCGTTGATCCCCAATACAGCGAGTCGGTCTTTGGGGCCGATTGTGAATGAAAGATCAGAAAAAAGGTTTTTGTCAGCGAAAGACAGGGAAATATTGCTGACATCCAGCAGATTCATGACGTTGAGCAGTAGGCAGCTATAAAAGCGCTAAGCCCGGACAAGGTCCCAACTAACCCGACCTTGCGCGTCCTCAAGGCGAACCTCAATAGTGGCCTCGGCTCCGCCGTCGACTCGAGTCGCTAAGCAATTGAAAGAGCTCCCAATCGGTGCGACCAGATATTCGTCATCGCCGCAATCGATCATGACGTCGAAACCGACTTCATAAGCAACCTGATCAGCCAGCAGCGCTTCTGTATTCACTAGTTGTAATGGGTGGTGCTTGTGAGCGTAAGAGTACTGTCCTTGCTTATCGATAATACGTACTTGCAATTCGTAGTACTGACCAGCCACTTCGCTAGCGCATATAAAAACTGACTCCGGCGTTACCACTACGTCTTCGGGGCAGTCGACCAACCCAAGCTCGACCGGAAGAATGTCGCTTCCTGCTTTGTCCTGCAGCTCCCGTTCAAGTTGAGTTTGATCACTCCCTCCACCACACGCGGAGGCTGCAGTGAGTGCGACTCCAAGCATCGCGATGAGCAATTTATGTGGCTTTGACTGCAGCATTGCTTCCTCATCGACCAGTTTCGCTTGATCTGACACTACCTGTCTTTGGAGCTCAAGCAGACCGGCCTCTCTGGTTCAGATAAAAGGCTTTTCTTGATAGCGGCCGAAGACCTCGGCCATGGTGTTCATGATCTCGCCGACCGTCGCTCGCGTTTTGACACTATTTATTAATGGCAACATCAGATTCGCGTCGGTTTCAGCGGCCCGACTTAATGCAACGAGAGATTCATCAACAGCTGCTTGGTTCCGATCAACTTTTATTTGCTGCAGATTTTTGATCTGGCGTTGTTCGTCTTCTCTGGTGATTTTCAAAAGATCAATTTGATCTTCTTCGTTCCCTTCGGTGAAGTCGTTAACTCCTACAACAATCCGACGGCCAGCATTTACTTTCTTTTCAAAGTCATAGGCTGCGTCGGCAATGTTTCCCTGATACCAGCCTTCGTCAATTAGTTCGAATGCGCCTTCCAGCATCGAACCGCTTCCAGCTTCAGAGATGTGACTGAACATTGCTTCCGCTTCTGCCTCTAAGCGATCAGTTAATTCTTCTATGAACCAACTTCCTCCTAGCGGGTCCACTACATCGGTGACCCCAGTTTCATGAGCAATAACCTGCTGGGTGCGCAACGCTATTCGAGCGGCTTTTTCGGTCGGTAGAGCGAGTGCTTCGTCCATGGAGTTGGTGTGCAAACTTTGGGTGCCTCCGAGCACTCCGGCGAGGGCCTCAATTGCTGTTCTTGCGACGTTTACTTCAGGTTGCTGCGCTGTAAGCGACACGCCTGCAGTTTGCGTGTGGAACCGCAGCATCATTGACTTGGGGTCCTGAGCCCCATAATGATCCTTCATCCACCGCGCCCATATCCGGCGAGCTGCCCTATATTTGGCGATTTCTTCGAAGAAATCGATATGGGCATTAAAAAAGAAACTCAGCCTTGGAGCAAAATCGTCTACCGCCAGTCCCCGCTCGAGGGCTGCTTCGACGTAGGCAAATCCATTGCCCAATGTGAAAGCTAACTCTTGGGCTGCGGTCGAGCCCGCCTCTCTAATGTGATAACCGCTTATGGACACGGAATTCCATCGTGGCATCTCATTTTTAGTGAACTCGATGGTGTCAGCTACGAGTCGCATTGAGGGTCGCGGAGGAAAGACCCATTCTTTTTGAGCTTGGTACTCCTTGAGAATGTCATTTTGAAGAGTTCCACCAAGACGGCCCCTGTCGGTGCCTTGTTCTTCGGCATTAGCAACAAACATGGCCCATACAGGCGCTGCCGGAGCATTTATCGTCATGGACGTTGTTGTCTGTCCAAGGTCGATGTCGTTATAGAGGATTCTCATGTCTTCGATGGTGTCCACGGCAACACCACATCGACCTACTTCGCCGACTGATAAGACATCGTCGCTGTCAAGCCCCATAAGGGTCGGCATGTCGAACGCTGTTGATAAACCCCCGCCTCCAGCTGCGAGAATTTCTTTAAATCTTGTGTTTGTATCTTCGGGCGTTCCGAAGCCCGCAAACATTCGCATCGTCCATAGACGCCCTCGGTAGCCACTTGGGTGCACTCCGCGTGTATACGGATATTGACCTGGCCAACCTATGGATTCGTCAACCTCATTATCTTCGGGTGCGTAAAGCGGTTCTAGCGGAACACCGCTCATAGTCTCGTAGTCAAGGTCTCGGACTTTGCCGGCCTCGTATTCTTCTCGCCACTGCTCTCGCGTCACTAGTTTCTCCCAAAGGCTCAGGTAGGTTGGAGCGTCCTCAGTCTAGGCGGGCTTCGTTCAACTGACCTAGATGGTCGATTGGCCCCGAACCTGAACCCAGTTTCCAGGTCGCGGCCCGACGCACTGCTTCTGCAGTGAACGTTTGCGCTTTTTGCACGGAGCCAAGGAGTGAGGTTCCCTTTGCTACTTCTGCAGCAATTACCGCCGAGAAAGTGTCGCCTGTACCACGGACATTGTTCGTCAAAAAACGCTCGCCTTCTAAGAAAGTCACTTGGCCGTTACACGCGACGACGTCAACCATTGAAGGCGCATTACGGCGACCTCCGGTTAGCGCCACAACTGAAGGCCCCATGGCCGCTAGCTCCAGTGCGGCTTTCGCTAATGAGTCAACGTCATCCTCTATTTCAGCGCCCAAAATGTGCATCGCCTCTATGTGGTTGGGAGTTATTACCAAAGCTCTAGGTATTAAGCGTTGGCGCATCAACGCAATGGTTGCACTGTCATACAACAGTTCGCCATGGCGATTAACAATGACTGGGTCTACGATCAAGGAGGGAAGCAAGTCCGCATCAGCCATCTCACCAATTAGCTCAATATTTTCTTCAGAATAAAGCAGCCCTGTCTTCACAGATTTGACCTCAAAATCATCCAAAATCGCTTCAATTTGGGAGCGCACCACTAACGCCGGAACCGGCAGTGCAGATCGAAATTCATTTGTGTTTTGAGAAGAGATGACGGTCAACGAGCACACACCATGAACTGACCGAGCGGCAAAGGTTCGCAAATCCGCTTGGAGTCCAGAGCCTCCTCCTGAATCCGATCCCGCAATAGTCAGCACCACTGGAGGTTGAGTCACAAGTTTGTTGTAGCAGATATCGAGCAGATTCCTTGCCTAGGGTGGTCTGTGTGACGGATAACTCAGAGAGTATTGGCATCATCGCCAACCCAGTTTCTGGTCGTGACATCCGCCGAGTGGCAGCCCGTGGCGGGGTATCAAGCGCTGAGGACAAACGTAATCGAATAGCGAGGGCTGTCATCGGCGCGGTGGCAGCTGGTGCAAAACACGTGGTTGCTATGAAAGAACCTTTCGGCATTGCAAGCGGCGCGTTAGCCGATTTACCAGTTGATGCCGATCTCGAGATTCTTGATATTGGAGCCCGGGTTGATCCAAGGGACACGGAACGGGCTGCGCTAGCAATGAAGGAGCGCGGTATCAGAGTCGTCATAACTTTGGGCGGTGATGGAACTAATCGGACCATAGCTCGGGCGTGGCCCCAAGCGGTTTTGGTTCCGATGTCTACGGGTACAAACAATGTTTTCCCTTCACATGTTGAACCAACGGTTGCCGGTGCGGCTGCTGGATTAGTGGCAACAAATTTGGTTGATCTCCACTTGGTGGCGCCTCAGTCAAAGGTGATTCACTTGACCCTTTCTGATGGGTCACACGATATTGCCCTCATAGATGCTGCCACTCTCGCCAATGATTTTGTTGGTAACCGCCTACCAGTTGATGCGACAAATCTCCGCCAGTTGCTCGTCACGACTGCTAGGCCTGACACCATCGGTGTTTCCTCTATTGCAGGCCTCCATGCAATATGCAGAGCGGATGAAGATTCAGCGATCCTCGTGACCTGTGGCTCGGGTGGGGCGCCGACCAATGCTCCAATAGCTCCCGGTCTCTACAGAGAGGTACCAGTTAAGGGTGTCCAAAAGGTCAATCTAGAAGAAGAAGTAGAGTTGTTCGGTCCCTCTACTTTGGCCTTTGATGGAGACCGGGAACATCAAATATCTTCTAATACTCCTGCCATTGCTGTCGTGAGACGCGATGGTCCGCGAGTAATTGACGTAAGCCGAGCGTTGGAGGCAGGCGCCTCTCAAGGTGTTTTTATCAACCGTTGATTCGTCGGTACGAGTCCAGAGTTAGGCCGCTTGCGTCTATAAAGTGCGTGCTTCGAACAACGGTTCCGAATCGAGCTGCCGCATCGAATCTGGCAACTCCTTTCGAACACGAAGGTGGAAACTCCGATCACCCTCAAGCTCGTAGGGATAAACAGACCCCGAGGCCCTAAATAATGGAACGTGCAGCGCTCTAGCATCGGGAGGACCTGGCCGATCGTGCTGAACAAGAATTTCATCAATTGCAGTTCCTTGATCGATAATCCGGTAGGGACGCACGACTCCACCTCTAGTGGCCTTACCCTCAGAGGACTTCGCAACCGGAACGACAGGCTCATAGGCTCCGGATCTTCGGGCGATGGCCACTAATTTGTAAACCATTCCAGCCGTCGCGTGGCCCGACCCAACGACCAATTGCGTTCCTACCCCGTATCCATCGATCGGCAGATGAGCTAGATCGGCAATTCGGTATTCGTCGAGGTCACCTGAGACGACGATTCGTGTTGATTTGGCATCATTCGCGTCTAACTTTTCGCGAGCTCTCAGGGCCTCTTTCGCGAGATTACCTGAGTCAATTCGAATAGCGCCAGGGACTCCACCCAACCGTTTTGCTGCGGCTAATGCCCGGTCGATACCGGTATCTATTTCATATGTATCGACGAGCAGCGTCGTCTCTAGACCGTGCGCTTCGATCTGGGCTTCGAATGCAGATTCTTCATCGTCATGTGCAAGCGTGAACGCGTGCGCTGATGTACCCGCTGTTGGCACATTAAAACGGATTCCCGCTTCCATGTTAGAGGTGGTGTCAAAGCCAACTAACCAAGCCGCCCTTGCAGCAGCTACCGCCGCTTCCTCATGGGTTCTTCGGCCACCCATCTCGATGAGATGTCGGCCGTTAGCTACATCGTGCATTCGAGCGGCAGCTGAAGCTACTGCGCAATCATGGTTTAGGACTGACAAAACCAAGGTCTCGAGAAGAAGCCCAGCGCCAAAAGCACAATCAACCCTCAATACCGGACTACCTGGTACATAAAAGTCACCTTCTCTGTAGCTCCAGACCTCTCCTTTGAATTGAAAAGACTCGAGATATCCCAACAGATCGTCGGTGAAACGACCGAGACCATGCAGGTACTGGATTTGATCATCAGAGAAATGAAAATCGGTCAACTGCTCCGCTAGGCGGCCCGGTCCGGCCACAACGCCGTAGCCGCGTCCAGCGGGTAGCCGCCGCGCGAAAACCTCAAAGGTGGCGCGCCGCGAGGCCACTCCCGATCGGAGGGCTGCATCTAGCATGGTGACCTCGTATAGGTCAGTCATTAAGGCGGTGCTCATATCTACAGCATGGTCTATGAGACGAGTTGGAGAAAGGGCTGTTTCTTAGACAAGCCTGTTTTGCGGCGTTAATGGCTTTTAAAGGGACTCTGGAGGTTCAAAAGACCTGTCACTGGGACTAATAAGCGCCACACTCCTTGGTATGGCAATCAAAATATCGAACCGATCGGACATTGCTCCCTTTTATGTTATGGAGGTGATGCGGTCAGCAGCGGAGAGGGAAAGCATGGGGGAAGAGGTTCTCCATCTTGAGGTCGGTCAACCCTCTACATCTGCCCCTCTAGGAGCAAAGCGAAGAGCTATTAAGGCAATAGAAGAGGAAATTCTTGGCTACACATCGGCTCTGGGAATGCAACCTCTTCGAGAACGTTTAAGTCACCATTACCTGGAGTGGTACGCGACTGAAGTCTCACCCTCTCGTATCGCGGTCACCATGGGAGCTAGCGGTGCATTTACTTTGGCCTTCCTGGCTTGTTTCGAATCTGGTGACCGGGTAGCTGTTCCAACGCCGGGTTACCCCTGTTATCGCAATGTTCTTCAGGCGTTAGACGTCGAAGTTGTAGACCTGCCAGTCGGACCAGAAACACGTTTTCAACCATCCCCAGAAGGGCTTGAGTCGCTCGGCAAGATTGACGGGCTCGTTATAGCCAGCCCGTCCAACCCAACCGGGACGATGCTTCTGGACAACGAACTTTTGGAGATAGTTAACTGGTGTAAAACGAATGATGTTCGCCTTATCTCAGATGAGATTTATCACGGCGTGACTTACGGGACCGACGCTCCCACCGCAGCATCATTTTGGGAGGAAGCTGTCATAGTTAACAGTTTCTCCAAATATTTTTCGATGACAGGTTGGCGAGTCGGCTGGCTGATATTGCCGGACGCTTTGGTGGCACCCGTTGAACGTCTAGCTCAAAATGCTTTTATCGCTGCACCTTCGGTTTCTCA